>Ga0209777_10001014_pt1 | contig 42791 bp, 42 predicted proteins | sample FrelakmetHBP12HB_FD_187147 | JGI IMG/M metagenome (GOLD analysis project Ga0209777, IMG submission 187147) | Freshwater lake sediment microbial communities from the University of Notre Dame, USA, for methane emissions studies -HBP12 HB (SPAdes)... | ecosystem: Environmental > Aquatic >...
GTGATATTCGCCGCTGGCGCGCTATCGGGAACGGCTGCGCCGTGCGCTGCGCGGTTCACGGTAACGGGCAAGTCGCCGCTTACGGGACTGTTGGGCGATGCCAATGCAGGCGGCAGGTTCGGCCCGGCTTTGCGGCGTGCGGGGGTGGATCATCTGGTGGTGCATGGCCGCAGCGACAAGCCCGTGTATATATTTATTGATGATGGCAAAGTTGAAATCCGTGATGCGGCTCACCTCTGGGGCAAGACCACGCGGGAAACGGAAACGCTGATCACGGCAGAGCTTAATGATCGCCGTGTGCGCATTGCCTCCATCGGACAAGCGGGCGAGAATCTTGTGAAAATCGCAAGCATCACCCATGAAGACCGCTCGGCATCGCGGACGGGCCTTGGGGCGGTGATGGGCTCGAAAAATCTCAAGGCCGTTGCCGTGCGCGGCACGGCTGCGGTGCCGCTGCATGATGCATCAGGCTTTAAAGAGCTTGCCACTGTTATGCAGAAACGCATCAAAGAGGCCAAGGTGTATGACGGCTTCCGCAAGTTTGCCGGCATCGGCGGTGTTGTGCCCACCAATAAATTTCACATCATGGCCATACGCAATTTCAATCAGGCCGGCGATTTTGAGGCAGTGGAGAATTTCTCCGCTCAGTCTGTGGCAGCCCGCTTTTATGAGGGCAGCACGCCTTGCTTCGGCTGCCCCATCGGCTGCGGACATACATTCAAAGTAAAAGACGGGCCGTATGCAGGCGAGCACGGCAAAAAAATCGAGGAGGGCGCATTCACGCCCATGGGGCCGGTGTGCGGCAACAGCGATATCGATTCCATATTTAAAATGAACAATATGGCAAATGGCATGGGGATAGATATGATAGAGCTCGGGCAGGCCCTGGCCGTGGTGATGGACTGGTATGAGCATGGCGTGGTCACAGCGCGGGACCTTGACGGCATCGAGCTTACCTGGGGCAATGTGGCAGGCATGATGGCCCTCATGGAGAAAATTGCCCGGCGCGAGGGCGTGGGCAATGTGTTATCTGATGGCATTGTGCAGGCGGCAAAGCATTTCGGGCCGGAAGCTGAAAAATACGTGAGCCACTGCAAGGGCATGGTCATGGCAGGCATTGAGCCGCGCATGATAAAGGGCAGCGCCCTTGGCATGGCAACCTCAACGCGCGGGGCCGATCACCTTCGCTGCGTGGTGCCGCCGGAGTTTGTGTGGTTCAAGCCCATGACGCCGGAGAAGGCATTAGAGCGCTTCGGAACAGTTGATATCCTTGACCCGCTCTCCTACAACAAGGCCCCGGGCGCGGTCTACTTTCAGAACCAGTCTCTTGAGCTTGATCTGTTTGAAGTGTGTCTGTTTGCCGTGCGCGGCAGCGAAAAGGACTGCCCCATAGGCGATCTCTGCAAACTCTTCAATCTTGCCTTCGGCATAGAGATGGATGAAGAGAAGCTGACAGAGTGCGCTGAGCGGGTGTATACTCTTGAGCGCGCGTTTCTCTGCCGCGAAGGAGTAACGCGCAAAGACGACCACCTTGTGGGCAAGTGGGTTGACGGGCCTTTGCCCAGCGGGCCGTATAAGGGTGAAACAATTGATCCGCAAAAATGGGAAAAGATGCTTGATGATTATTACCGCCTGCGCGGCTGGGACGGTCAGGGCAGACCTTCACGACAGCGGTTGTCAGAACTGGGCATTGTATGATATAGAATTGAGGAATTGAGGAATTAAAATCTATTCCTAAATTCCTAAATTCCGCAATTCCAGAATTTTTTCCGGCATTTTTATGGACAACAATTTCGCGAAAAGGGCAAACACATGAAAGCTTTAAAAATTATCGGCATTTTGATTGTCATAATCGCGGTGATGGTTGGCATATTTATCGCAACCTTCAAACCCTCCAAGTATGACGATTTCGGCGTGTACAACGATCTGAAAAAATTTACTCTCGAGAAATTTGCAACTGCCAAGGCCAGGCCCGTTGAAACAATCACTCTGAAGCTTTCATTTCCGTATTCAAAAATTTTCGGCAGCGATGTAATCGCTCTGCCACTCAAATCATTTGAAACCGACAGAATCGCGGCGGCCAGCATCAGCCAGTTTGAAGTGCCGCCCGGCTCGGGCTATTTCCGGGATTTCACCTTTAATATCCGGCCCAGCTATACGTTCAAGGCCCCCATATTGCATATCGATTTCATGAAACCCTCTGTCGGCGTGCCGGGCCTGTGCTCAATGGACCTGTTCAACGTGGATCCTGAAAATATCAATTATGAAAAATTTCTTGGCGCCGAGCTGGAGAACGTGAAAAAAGCCATGGCCCTTGTGGCCAAATATCAGCGCACGGTCGAGCAGGGCCGCGGCAAGATCACTAAATATCTCGACCCGTATAAAAGCCCCTACCGGATTGAACTGCAGGAGCCAAAGGGCGATGAGGCAGCCCGCAAACAGTACTTTCAGACCGCGGGGGAAGCCTATAAAATCATGCTCAGCGCATATCTGAAAAGTTTTGCAGCCCTTGCGCCCGAGCCCTCCTATGCCGGCCGGCATGAGCAGAAAATGAAAGAAATGGTAACGGCGCTGTATAAAAATGACGTAGCGATAAATCTCGGCAAGAAGATATTCAAGGACCAGTTTAAGAAATTCTGGATGGACAGCTTCTGGAACGTGCAGATACAGGTGAGCGAATAAATTGTCTTTCCTTGACTTTTTTTCTTAAACACGTTAGAAGTAGGGTTCGTATTTTAACCAAAAGGCACATTCTTATTTATTTTGGAGGCATTACATGAGCAGCAGACCCGAACTTGAAAAACTGACCGCAATCAAACTGCGTGAGCTTATCGCAGCCGAGTATCCCGAAATACAGGGCGCCCATGCCTTGAAAAAAGAAGAACTGGTTGTGACCATTCTCAAAGCGCGCGGCGAGCCGACGCATGAGGTGAAAAAGCATGTTCCCATTACGGATTTAAAAAAGGCCATTCGCCAGCTGAAGGCTGAGCAGGCTCAGGCCATGGCGGCAAAGGATCTTAAGAAAAATACGGAGCTGCGCAAAAAAATAGCCAAGCTGAAACGTAAAACCCGCATGATTGTCGAGAAGGGCCCAAAGATCCCGAAAAAAGCAAAAAGTAAATAATTATTAAAAGGCGCCTGCCGTGAAGGATAGAATCAGCCAGGAAATCAAAGTTGCCATGAAGGCAAAGGATGAGGTGCGGCTTTCCTCACTGCGCCTTATTCTGACGGAATTTGTGCGCAAGGAAAAAGAAAAGGGTATACCGCCAACCGATGAGCAGTGCGTGCAGATACTGCAAACCATGGTTCGCAAGTGCAAGGACGCAGCCGAGCAGTTCACGAGCGGGAACAGGCCCGAGCTTGCAGCAAAAGAGCTGGCGGAAGTGACAATAATAGAGGGCTACCTGCCGGCGCAGCTGCCGGAAGAGCAGGTGCGCGAACTCGCTCTTGCCGCAATCGCCGAGGTGGGCGCCAAAACCCCCAAGGATATGGGCAGGGTCATGGGCGTGCTCACCAAGAAGCTCGCCGGCCAGGCCGACGGCTCGGTTATCAGCCGCATTGTGAAGGAAGAACTGCAGAAGCTGGGCTCCTAGAGCCACCTTCCGGCAATTGCCTCACCAGGGCGTAGCAATCGCATAATGAAAAGCATGTATATACCAAAAGCCCGCATCCGCGCAGGATGCGGGTCTGCGGTTTTTGCAGCATGGGCTTAGTCGGCAGGAAACAATTGACAAAGCCGCGGGCCAGAGGCTAGACTTCTTTAACATTAAACCAGTACGGTCAGCAGTGTATGAAGGGCAAAATAGTAATTGATACCAGCATGTGCAAGGGCTGCCAGCTCTGCATCGGGTTCTGCCCGAAGAAGAATATCTCACTATCGTCGCAGCTCAATACAAAAGGTTATTTCCCGGCTCGGCTTGATGAAAAAAAAGGCTGCACGGGCTGCGGCATCTGCGCTCTCATGTGCCCCGAGGCCGCTATCGAGGTGTACCGTGACGACGAAAACTAAACAGCTTATGTACGGAACCCATGCCGCGGGTGAAGCCGCCATTCAGGCCGGCTGCACCTGCTATTTCGGCTATCCCATAACCCCGCAAAACGAGCTGCCGGAGTATATGGCCCGCAGGCTTCCGGAAGTGCCCGGCGGCGTGTTCATTCAGGCTGAAAGCGAACTGGCCTCCATCAATATGGTGCTCGGCGCAAGCGTGGCCGGAGCCCGGGCCATGACCTCCTCCAGCAGCCCCGGCATCAGCCTCAAGCAGGAGGGCATTTCGTTCATGGCGGGCATGGAGCTGCCGGCGGTGATCGTCAATATCATGCGGGGCGGGCCAGGCCTTGGCAATATCGCCCCGGCCCAGTCAGACTATTTTCAGGCCACCCGTGGGGGCGGCCATGGCGACTACCGCACGCCGGTGTTGGCGCCGGCCTCGGTGCAGGAGCTTGCAGACCTCACGTTTCTGGCCTTCGACATGGCAGACCAGTACCGCAACCCGGTGCTGATTTTAGGCGACGGCATGCTGGGGCAGCTCATGGAGCCGGTCCTCATACCTACGCGCAAAAAAAATGAGCCCCTGCCGGAAAAAGACTATATCCTCACCGGCGCCAAAGACAGGCCAGCCCGTCTTGTGAAATCACTCATCCTTGACGTGAAGGAGATGGAGGACCACAACTGGAAGCTGCACCGCAAATACCAGCGCATTGAGCAGAACGAAACGCGCTGGGAAAGCTACCGGATGGAGGATGCCGAAATGGCGGTCATCGCCTACGGCACGGCGGCCCGCATTGCCAAAGGCGCTATCAACCGCCTGCGCAAAGAGGATGAAAATGTGCGCATCGGGCTCATCCGGCCCATAACCCTGTGGCCGTTTCCGACCAAGGCCCTGCGGGATGCGGTTAAAAAAACGAACGATTTTTTTGTCTTCGAGATGAGCACCGGCCAGATGGTCGAGGATGTGCGCCTGGCCCTTGATGGCAGGGGCAAAATACACTTCTACGGGCGGCCCGGCGGGGTCGTGCCCACGCCGGCTGAGCTTGCCCACAGCATGGCTCGGCATTATTATCAGTCCAAGAGGTCTCGCAAGAAATGAAAAAAGTATACTCACGGCCCAAATCGCTGCGAGCGGTACCCATGCACTATTGCCCGGGCTGCGGCCACAGCATCATTCACCGGCTCATCGCCGAGCTGCTTGATGAAATGAACCTGCAGGACAATGCCATATGCGTGCCCCCTGCAGGCTGCGCCGTGCTGGCCTATAATTATTTAGATATCGATATGGTCGAAGCGCCCCACGGCAGGGCAACTGCCGTGGCAACGGGGGTTAAGCGCGTGCGGCCCGGTAACCTCGTGTTCTCCTATCAGGGCGACGGCGATTTGGCGGCCATCGGCACAGCCGAGGCACTGCATACGGCAAACCGCGGGGAACACATTACCGTGATATTTGTCAATAATGCAGTCTATGGCATGACCGGCGGGCAGATGGCCCCCACATCGCTTGTGGGCCAGAAAACCACCACCTCGCCTCTTGGCCGCAATGCCAAAACCGAGGGACAGCCCATCAGGGTCTGCGAGCTCATGGCTCAGCTTGGCGGCCCGAGCTATCTTGAGCGCGTGTCGGTAAGCTCACCTGCGGGAGTCAGAAAGACCAAAGCCGCCATCAAAAAAGCTTTTGAATACCAAATAAAAAAATGCGGCTTCTCTCTTGTCGAAATCCTGTCGCCCTGCCCGACCAACTGGAAAATGGATGCCATGGCGTCATGCTCGTGGATCGACGAGGTTATGGCAAAGCAATTTCCGCTGGGGGTAATAAAAGAGGTATAATGCTGATTAAAACGATATTTTCAGGATTCGGCGGACAGGGCGTGATCTCCATGGGCCAGATGCTGGCAAAGGCAGCCATGCTTGAGGACCGGTTCGTGACCTTTCTGCCGTCATACGGCGCAGAGGTGCGCGGCGGCACGGCAAACTGTACCGTGACCATCTCCGACGAAGAGATCGCCTCCCCCATAGCATCTGAGCCCGAGTTTGTGGTGGCCCTCAATCAGCCGTCGTTTTTCCGGTTTCAGAACCTGCTGGCCTCGGGCGGATTCATGCTGTACAATACAACCCTTGTTGATGCGGCCCTTGCCCGCGGCGATATCGAGGTGCTGGGCGTGCCGACTACCCGGATTGCCACAGAACTCGGCAGTGTGAAGGTCACCAATATGGTTATGATGGGCGCATTTGTGGGCGTGAGCAATTTGCTGTCATTTGACCGCATGATGAAGAACCTGCCCGATATTCTGGGCGGGGGCAAGGCCCACCTGCTCAAAGCCAACAAGGATGCGTTTCAGGCGGGCTATGATTTTGTGAAAAAGGAGCAGAAAAAATGCTGAAGCAGATTTCCGTGGTGCTGAAAAACGTGCCGGGCCAGCTTGCCGATTTAAGTGTGCTGCTCGGGAAAGAGGGCGTCAATATCCGGGCCATATCGGTTGCCGACACCTCCGAGGTGAGCACGGTGCGCATTGTGGTTGATGAGCCTGCAAAGGCCTTAAATATTTTAAAGGGCCACAAGTTTCAGGTCTATGAAAACGAAGTGCTTGCAGTTGAGACGCCCGATCATCCCGGCGGGCTCACTGCCGTTGTAAAGCCCCTGAAAGAGGCAAAAATTAATGTCCATTATCTGTATCCGTTTCTTGGCCGCGCCAGCGACCAGGCAATAGTTATTCTGGGAGTTGATAAAATAAAAGAGGCCGAAAAAGTGCTCAAGCGCAACTGGGTGCATACTTTCGGCAAGGAAATCTACAATCTTTAATACGGGTACGATCATCATGTCTGACCATTTCTGCGACAAATGCGGCGAATACCTGCCCGAGGGCAGCATCAAATATTCGGTCCAGATTCAGATCATTTCCGATTTTGACGGGGTTATAGTGTGCGAAACCGACGACCCCGAGATGGAGGCCCAGGAGATGCTGGAGGCAGCAGAGGATATGGACGAGCAGGAGCTCGAGGACGAGGTGTACCAGGAGCTCTCGTTTGTGCTGTGCAGCCGGTGCCGCAAACGTTTTTCCCGCGACCCGTTCAGCCACGGTGCCCGCACATACCGCACAACCAAAAACTTTGAGCGTATGTTTCACTGACCTGAGAGAAAGCAGGGCCCATGCCCATGAATCCTTTCGACTGGATTCTTATCGCCACAGCAGGCTTCTTTGCAATAAAGGGCATCATAAAAGGTGCTGTGCGCGAAGTGTTTTCTCTGGCGGCGCTGGTGCTGGCCAGTGTTGCCGCCTTGTGCTACTATCCTCTCGTGCTTGCCTTTATTCAGCCCTATATTGCCGCCAAGTGGGGGCAGCTTGCCATGGCCTGCCTCTGCATATTCCTGGCCGTATGGATTGCGGTAAACCTTGTCGGCTGGCTTATAGAAAAATTTTTAAAGCTTATCTGGCTTGGTTTTCTCGACCATGTGGCAGGGCTGCTGGTGGGCGGGGCCAAAGCCTACGTGCTTGCCTGCGCAGCGGTCGTCGGGCTGCTGCTGGTTCCCCTTGGGCAGGAGGCGCTCAAAGATTCACGGCTTGCCCCCTACACCATGCCCCTGATCACCCGGGCTGCGCCGTATTTTCCTGAAGGGCTCCGCAAAATGCTCAATGAGAAAAAGGGCTGCATCTCCCCTGCTGACTGGAGCTTCCTGCACGCCAAATACACCAAATAGCTTGACCGCCGGATGGTTCTTCCTATAGAATAAAAAGACATGTGTGAACCTGCCGCGCATCTTGAGATTTAAGCGCGGTCTTTCGTTTGAGGCAGTGGTGGACAGCATAGGATACGGCAATTTAGGCAAAACGCTTGACTACAAGGCTTATGCTCTGGGGGGCCGGGAGGCCATAGTCTATGAAGACTCCGAGGGCAAAATATGCAGCTACAGCTTTGCCCAGTTCAATGACCGGGCCAACCGCTATGCAAATCTTTTTTCCGGCAAGGGCATCAAAAAGGGCGACAAAGTCGTCGTGCATCTGCGCAACTGCCCCGAGTATCTGTTTGCCTGGTTCGGCCTTGCCAAAATAGGCGCCGTCATGGTGCCGACCAATGTGCTTTCAACACCCCCGGAAATGCAGCATTTCATCAATTACTCCGATGCCGTGGCCGTGGTGACCCAGCCCGACTATCTCGGCCTCATACGCGAGGTGCTGCCCGCATGCCAGAACCTGCGGGAGCTGTTTCTTGCACGAACCTCGACAAGCTACCCCAACCGCGAGCTTTTCCCCGACGTGGTGCTGCTTGACGAAATGATGAGAGATGTATCGGCCTATCCGCCAGAAACAGCCCTGTCGCCAGATGATGATGTGCTGATCATCTTTTCTTCAAGCACCAATGCCCAGTACAGCGCCGTAGAGCTTACCCATGCCAATGCCGTGTTTGCGGGCATTTTCGGCGCGCAGGTTTTCAAGATGACCCCTGAAGACCGCGATCTCATGGTCCTGCCCCTGTTTCATGTGAACGGCCTTTTTATTTCGGCCCTGCCGACGATTACTGCCGGGGCCACACTGGTTATGACCGAGCAGTTCAGCGCCAGCCGCTATATGGAACAGGTGCGCCGCTACGCTGTGACCACGGCAAGCCTTGTGGGGGCCACCGTGCGCATGGTTCTCAATCAGCCTGCCCATGAGCTTGACGGCAAGAATAATTTGCGGCTCATCAAATTCGCAATTCCGGTTTCGGACGAGGAATGGCAGATGTTTGAAACCCGTTTCAATGTGCGCCTGTGCGACCTCTGGGGCCTCACCGAGACCCTGGGCGCCACCACGATCAACCCCCTTGACGGTAAGCTCAAACGCAACTGCGTCGGGCTGCCGCGCCTGGGCAATGAGGTAAAGATCGTTGATGAAAGCGGCACTGAAGCGCCGGTCAATACGCCGGGAGAGATGGTCGTCAGGGGTGTTCCGGGCCGCACCATCATGAAGGGCTATTATAAGGAGCCCGCCGCGACGGCCAATGTTATCCGCGACGGCTGGCTGTTTACGGGCGACCGCGGGTATATGGATGAGGAGGGCTATTTCCATTTTCTTGACAGGATCAAAAACGTTATCAAGCGCGCAGGCGAAAACATCGCAGCCCCTGAGGTTGAAAAGGTGATTGCCGGCCATCACAAAGTCAAGGATGTGGTGGTGATTGCAGCACCTGATCCCATCCGCGATGAAGCCATGACCGCATTCATCGTTTTGAAAGATGGCCAGACCTGCACCGAGGAAGAAATTATCGCATGGTGCTCCCAGCGCCTGGCAAAATTTAAAATTCCGAGCTTTATCAAATTTCGCGGCAGCCTGCCCCGTGACGGCGCAGGCGCAGTGGCCAAAGATATTCTTAAGCGTGAAATCACAACGCAGTAGAGCATATGCCCTGCGGCAGGATACAGTTCAACAACTAACTTTAAAAAGGAGAACGCCATGTCAAAGTTTCAGCAGATGCCCGTTCCACCCTATCCCGGCGAGCGAGATCCGGGCAAGGAAAGTCTGGTAAAAGTTGCAGCCCTGCAGATGGAGCCCCATATCGGCGATAAAGATTACAATATGGCCGAAACACTTAAGATCATCGATAAAGCTGGCAAAAAGGGTGCCAAGCTCATGGTGCTGCCCGAGCTGTGCAATACCGGCTATATATTTAATTCCCGCGAGGAAGCATTCGCCCTGTCGGAAGAAGTGCCTGAGGGCCCGTGTACGGAAGAGTGGATCAAAAAGGCCAAGGAGTACAATGCCTATATCTGCGCAGGCATCACTGAGCGCGAGGGCAATCTTCTGTACAACAGCGTCGTCGTTGTCGGCCCGGACGGTTATATCGGCACCTACCGCAAGATGCATCTCTGGAACGAAGAGAAGCTGTGGTTTGAGCCCGGCAATCTCGGCTTCCCGGTTTTCGACCTGCCCTTCGGCAAAATCGGCTGCCGCATTTGCTACGATGTATGGTTCCCCGAAACAACGCGCATCCTTGCCGCACAGGGTGCCGACATCATCTGCGATTCCACCAACTGGGTCGTTGTTGACCCGCTCCAGACCAAGGAAAAACCAACCGCTGCAACATCGGCTGCCCAGATGTCGCTCATGAACTCCGTGTTCAGCATCTGCGCCGACCGCGTGGGCGCCGAGCGCGGCTGCACCTATATCGGCAACAGCTGCATCACCGATCCGGGCGGCGGCTTTGTGGCCGGCCCCGCTGATCCCGACAAGCCGGAAGTCGTTATGGCCGAGATCAATGTGGTGGGCGCGCGCTTCCGGCACTGGTCGGCATTTAACAACCCCCATACCGATCGCCGCCTTGACTGGTATGATGAGCTGCTGGGCTACAACCCTGATGAAGAGTGGTAATAATATACTATTGTTTTTATAGATATTCCGAAAAGCTCTGCAGATCTTGCAGAGCTTTTCTGCTTTTTGCCGCCTGTTTTATTGATGGGATGAATAGCTGAGCAGGGGCTCAAAATTTTGAGGCCCTGCGTTTTTTTGAAATATTCGTACCCGGGCAGATTCCGGTTGTTTTCTGCATCCGCCTGCCTGTCAGCCATGTCCTCATGTAATGGCATGGCGCAGGCCCTGCAACGAACTGAAAATCCTAAAACTTAACCATATCTTAACAGAAGCTTTATCATGGCTTAATAAAGTGCCGATAAAAACAAGTATATGCAGGGCGTCCCGCATAGGCATGGTAAAACTATTGTGGTATAAGATTTTTGCAGTTCCAGATAAACCATGTCCGACAGGCTCTATACTCTATATGATAAAAAAACCAATCGTAATTGTCGAAGATGAGCCCGATATCGTCGAGCTCATGACCATCCACCTTGAAAAGGCAGGCTTTGCCGTAAAGAGCTTTTCAGGCGGCGCGGGGTTCCTGCGCTTTATTGAAAAGACGGAGCCGGCCCTGGTGGTGCTCGACCTGATGCTTCCCGATATGGACGGGCTTGAAATCTGCAAAGCACTGCGCCGTCATCAGAGCCTTGCCGCAGTTCCTGTCATTATGGTGACGGCCAAAGGCGAGGAGATGGATAAGGTGCTGGGCCTGGAGCTGGGGGCCGACGACTATATGGCCAAGCCGTTTTCGCCCAAGGAGCTGGTGGCGCGCGTCAAGGCCTTGCTGCGGCGGCACGGATTGCTCGCGCAGGAGCCGAGGAGAATCGAAATCGGCGGTATTTTGACCCTTGATCTTACAAAATACGAGGTGACACTGAGCGGCAACAGAATAGAGCTTACATCGACGGAGTTTAAAATACTTGAGCTGCTGTCATCGAAAAAAGGCTGGGTTTTTTCGCGGGATAAAATTCTCAATTATCTCTGGGGCGATGAGAAGGCCGTTGTCGACCGAACGGTTGATGTTCACATACGGCATCTACGGGAAAAGCTCGGGGATGCGGCACAGTTTATCAAAAATATCCGGGGAGTGGGGTATAAGCTGGAAGAATGAAGAGATCGGTTTTTGTTAAAATATTTGCCGGGTATTTTTTCCTGACCTGCGTGCTTGCAGGCTCGGTCTTCTTTTTTTCCTACCGCATTTCGCGCAGCTACTATGAGAAAACGCTGGCCGACGACCTTGAAAAATTGTGCAGCGTGCTGCTGGTGCAGGCGCTGCCCTTTGTGGAACAGCAGCGCTTCGGTGAGCTTGACGCGGCCATGAAGGGCCTCGGGGCTTCCACTGGCGCCCGCATCACGGTCATCGACTCCAAGGGCAAAGTGCTTGCCGATTCCGAAAAAAATCCCGCTGATATGGAGAACCACCTGTCGCGGCCCGAGGTGATTATGGCCCTGCACGGCGGTACAGGCTCATCAATGCGCTACAGCACGACAGTGCAGGAAAAGATGCTCTATGTGGCCGTTCCCATCCGCAGGGGCGATGCCGTAGAAGGCGTGCTGCGGGCAAGCCTCTTTATGCACAATATCGACCGCATGCTGGATGATTTTACCAGGGGCATTTTATACACGGCCCTTGCCATCATGGCCCTGGGCTTATTCGTATCGCTCATCATCTCCCGCCGCCTAACCCGGCCCATCCGCAAGCTGAGTAATGCCTCAAAGCTTATTGCAGCAGGCGATTTCAATGTGCGCGTTTTTCTCGAAAATAACGATGAGCTCAGGGAGTTTGCCGACAGCTTTAACACCATGACCGGGAAGATCAGGGGCCTGTTCGACGAAGTGTCCCTTCAGAAGGAAGAGCTTGACACTATCATAGCCTCCATGAATGAAGCTCTGCTGGTTCTTGACCACGACGGCAGAATCACGCTGGCAAACGATGCATTCAGGCGCATGACCAGTGAGCAGCCCCTGGCGGGGCGGTTTTTCTGGGAGATCATCCGCGTGCCGGAGCTCGGAGACATTGTTAAACAGGTTCGGACCGCACATGGCAGGCACATCGGCGAGGTAACCATTGACGGCAGCACCTTTCTGTGCAGCGCATCATGTATCGCGCAGAAGCAGGAAACGCTTCTGGTGCTGCTTGATATTTCGGAAATTAAAAACGTGGAGCGCATGAAAAAAGACTTTGTGGTGAACGTGTCCCATGAGCTGCGCACACCTTTAACCGCCATTAAGGGTTTCGTCGAGACCATGCTCGAAGAGCCTGCCGGAGCCAGCGGCAGGCATTATCTTGAAATCATCAAACGCCATACCGACCGCCTTATCAATATCACCAAAGACCTGATGGCCCTTGCCCGGCTTGAGCGCGAAGAGCAGCTTGAAGCCGGGCCTCTGGACCTGAAGGCGCTCATCGATCAGGTACTGATCATCTATGAAGCCCGACTCCGGGAGAAGCAGCTGACCCTGCAGCTTGACATCGACAGCGCTCTTTCGGGCATGCAGGCCGACCCGTTCAAGCTCGAACAGCTTTTCATCAACCTGTTGGACAATGCCGTTAAATTTACCGAGCAGGGCGGCATCACCATCACGGCCCGGCGCGAAGAAGCCGGTGCCGTCATCACAATCGCTGATACGGGCATCGGCATTGCAGCCGACCATCTCGACCGCATCTTTGAGCGCTTCTATGTGGCTGATAAATCCCGCTCCCGCAGCATGGGCGGCACAGGCCTTGGGCTCTCCATCGTCAAGCATATCGTGCTGCTGCACAAGGGCACAATCGATGTGGAAAGCACGCCGGGCAAAGGCACCAGTTTCATCATCCGCCTGCCGCAGTAATATCCTATAGGTCGATATCACAGCCTCATCTGGAATAAATCTCCACCCTTAATTTCTTAATCAAAACTTAACCATTTCCTTATTCAGTCTTAATACGGCACGGCTATAGTTACAGACAAGAGAAGCATAAAAAAAGGAGATGGACAGATGAGTACAGATTCCAACACAGCCCGTAGCATTGAATCCCCTGTGAACCTATTGTATCTGCGCGGCATCCGTGAGCGGGTGTTCGGCGGGCTTGCCCTGATGGCGCAGCAGCTCGGCATGGGGATGCATGATGAGCCGTTTGCCGCAATTTACCGCACCACCGCCGAGCATCTCTTTGCCATTGAAAATCTCTGCTGCGACGGCAACATCGATCCGCGCGCCTGGGTGCGCACCTGCGATGGCGATAAGCCCTGCATGCCCTATCCGCGGCGGCTTCGGGTGGGTTTCTACCCCATTGCGGCGAACCCCCTGCACTGGGGGCATGTGCTCATCGGGCTTCGGGCCATGGCGCGTCTCCAGCTTGATAAGGTCGTCTATGTGATTTCAGGGCGCAACGGGCGCAAGCCCGGCATGGGATTTGCCGATCAGCGGTATATACTGGCCGGGGATGTGCTAAAGATCTTTGGAGCGCTGTTTGCCTGCAGCTCACTTGCCCGATACAGCGGCTGTGACGGAGAGACAAATCTCTTCCAGTTTCTCAAGCTCAACCGGCAGCAGCCCATGGATATGTTTTATATTGCAGGCGGCGACCATTACCGCAGGTTTTATCCCGGCACCGAGTACCCCGACACGCTCGTGAAGCTGGAGCTGCATATGGACAGCCGGATATTTTCATACAAGCCATCAATGCACACAATACAGGCAGCATTCATCGATCGGGGTGCAGGCGCACATGAAGCCCATGCAGAGACCTGCCTCAATGTGCATTTTCTTGACGCGCTGCCCTTTGCCGCCTCTTCCACCATGATTCGGGCCGCCCTTGAGGGCACAGGGCCGCGCAGGGATCTTGCCATCCTGCCCTACAGCGCCTATGTCGATATTCGCGCAATGAAGCTCTATGGCGGGCAGTACCGTATACCGGAGATGCAGCACCATGGAACTCGTTTCTGCAGTAATGCTGTTATGGCAGTTGCCTGAATAAAACTTGCGCCCCGCTCAAGTTTTTTTGACTTACATTTCGCGCATAAGAGAAGCCGGAAACAGGAGCTGTTTCCGGCTTCTCTTATACTCTTTAGAGTAGCGCCTATCCGGCAACAAGCTGCCTTTCGGCGGCAACTTCCTCAGAATATGTCCGGGCAGGCACTGGTTTCCGCTGGGGTCCTGCATTTCCTGCCGGGACGGCACGGGTCCCGTCAACAAACGCATGCAGCACTGCAACCATTTTATTCAGATCGACGGCATGGCAGGACAAAATACCACCGGTTGCCCCGGCCTGGCGCTCGGGACATCAAAACGGGCGTTCATCGGTAGGGCAAAAGGCAATAGGAAGGGGGGAGTAGATGCGGGAATAGTAGTCATCGGCAACCGTTGCGGGCAGAATATCTTGTTCGAAAATCCTGATACCCTGGATGAATACGGCGCACAGGCTTGGCTGGTTGACCTCTCCTGCGTACAGAGGCATGGCCTTCTGTTTCATACCCCCGTAGCCGATAAACCCCGCCACAAGCAGCGCAAGAAGAAACCCCAGCGCCATTCTCTTTGCAAATTCATTCATATATACCTCCTTTCATGTTGTTTGACTCTTGTATCGCTTCGTGCCCTGACGCAGCACGATTTGCCATCATTGCATTTCCTGTCTGCCTGTTACCAGAACCACCCGACCTGCCCATTTCCCGGAGCTTAGGGCATCAGCGCCGACCATGATGTTTTTTGGGGTGATATTGTTCCTTGAAATGCTTCATCATCTGCCGCAGTCCGGTAGCGTTGCTCGCTCCTGCAGGTTGTGCTGCAAGCAAAAAGACTGCAACCAGTAGAGACAGAAGTATTTTTTTAACCATGGTCGTTCCTTCATTCAGTTTAATTGATGATTATCTATAGCTGGAGTATAGCTGCGGCATATTAAGGGAGTATAAAAACGGTATTAAGAATTGATTAACTTTTCTAAAAAAGCTTTCAAGTCCAGTCTATAATTAATTATTTCTTAATTAAACGATAACATTTACGGGATATATCTTTTTCGTCAGTCATGTTGAAAGCCGTTATGATTAATGAACTTATTTCCAAAGGTACCGCTGCTTTCAAAAATATCGACGGCGATCCCGACTATGTGGCCCGGGGACTGGCTATCGGTTTTTTTGTCGGCATAACCCCCACAATGCCCTTCCAGACAGCCCTTGCGCTTGCACTGGCAGCGCTGTTTCGCGGCAGCAAACCTGCAGCAGCGCTTGGCATTTGGTCCGGCAATCCGGTAACCATCCCGCTGCTGTACGCGGGAAGCTACAAGCTGGGAATGCTTATTCTCGGAAGGCCTGCCTTAGTATCGTCCTTGAACCAGCAGCCCCTTATGGAGTTTTTTAAATCGGGCGCTGACATCTGCTGCGCCACAATTGCAGGCGGGGCGCTTCTGGGCATACTGCCTGCCCTGGCTGCCTATTATATAACCCGTACAATAATCTCCCGATTGCGCATGAATAACCGGCAGGCCACGACATCTGTAAATTGTTGATTGCAGCTCCACCTGTAGGAGTCAGCCGCAGCGAAAAGGGTTTCGTCCCGCGTCAACAACTGCGGGGTTCTTTGCTGCGTTCAGACTGATAAGTCGGTGATCTTGTGTTCCGCAGGGGCTAATTTTTGAGTTCCGGTTTTAAGAGAACATAATTGCCAGTGATGCATGCCGCGGGGTTATCCGCAGCCCGATCAATCTAAGTAGCGTTAGGCGCATATACCCATGCCAGCTGCTAAAAAAGGAAGGGGGGGGCCTTGCGGCCCCCCGGACGGAGAAGTTATGTTGGAGAGAGCGGCTCCAGCATACTTTGTAATGAATCATAGCAGCCAATATTTAAGATAGAATAAATATGGATTTAAAATTGGGTTAATTTGTCGCGGAAAAATTTTACACCCGGCCGTGCCTGACATGAAAGGACAGGATTGAGCCGGTGACCATGCTGCGGCCGGTGTAAAGGAAGGTGAAAATCCAGAGGGCCTGCAGCCCGAGAATCCCGGCAGGCTGCCACAGAAGCCTGAAACCTGCGGCGATATCGCCCGGGAAGGTCCCATCGTCAAAAGGCAGAAGTGCAAGAACAAACGCATAGGCAACCGATACGGCGCTCATGATCTGATAGGCCGATATGGAGCCTCCGCCCCGGTAATCGGAGCGGAAGAACTCTGAGGCAAGGCGCCACAGCTGGCTGACGGTAGCGGTCAGTATGAATGCCGCCCGCACATGGCCGCGCAAAAACAACCAGCACCCCGCAAGCCCGGCGGCGCAGTTGATGACAGCGGTGAGAGCCTGAATGGGTATGACGGGGGTACCATCCAGACCATGGGCATAGGCAATCTTTTTTGTAGCGCCCGAAAAGATAAACGGCCAGCGCAAAAAAAGGCTCCTCATCAAGCCGGGAGCCCGCTCAAGGGGCATGCCATAGCAGCAGCCGAAGCTGATGCATGCCAGCCTGCCCAGGCCTTCTCCGAAGCAATAGGCGGTACAGATCGCTGCAAGAACGGGCAGCACCCGCAGGTCCCAGCCTCTGCTGCTACCGAGGGTCGTCTGGACAAGCACGACTGCAGCCGGAAACGAAACAATGCCCGCAAACGCAGCGCCGCCAACGCTAAGGACATGGCGCTTGCGCTCCACTATGCGCGCGATAATTGAGGAAGCCGGAATGCAAACGGCCAGTATGGCTGCGGTCATGGAGGCAATGGCTGCGAGAGGGGCTCCTCGTGCCCCCATCAGCATGATGAAGACCGCGGCGGCTGCCGTATAGGCTGTTGCGCTGAAAAAGCCGTACCAGGTCAGATTGCACCCCGACCAGGTTCCGTCAGGATGTTTATACAGCGGCACGGCCGCCAGCATCTGCCATCGTTCATCCGGCAGCCGCTTGAAGGCCCACCCGAGCAGCAGCGCAATGGGCAGCGCCAGACACAGGATGAACAGTTCAGGCGTCATGGTTTTCTTTCTCCTCAGCTCCGGGGCAGCCATCGCCCGTCGCATGGCCGATAAGCGACCGGACGGACACCTCTGTTTCAACCAACTGCGAGCCAAAGCCCTGCGAGTAGCGGCTGCAGGCGCCCTGATGGCGCATATTGGCGATTATATCGTCGCAGAAATGTACCCTGTTTTTTTGGAAAACAAGCACGTCGGTCGAGCTGCCCGGTCGGTAGAGGCTCTTGGGGCATCCTTTCTCCAAAAACATGCCCGGTAAGATAAACTGCGGGCTCTCGTAGCGTTTACGGCTGTAAGACTGTACAATATCTCCGATCATAAGCGCCACGATTTCAATCATGGCCACAAGCCCAACGTGCGTGCCCCCGATTCTGTCCGTGTCGATGATGGTCACCACGCGCTTGTTTTTTGAGTAGGGCGTAGCGACCGTAACAACGGCCGACGGATTGGCAGGGTGATAGCAGCCCGGAATTTCATAGATGTCCAGCACACGGCCCGCGACCGGCATATGATTGTAGTGATATTTGTCGGGCGTGAGGCGGAATACGGCAAAATCGCCTCCTGCAAATGCCTGCAGCCACTGGGAGTACTCCGGGCCGAGCAGTTCATCGAGGTTGAAAAATTTTTCCTTTAAAAAAATCTGAGAGGTTTCGGACAGCGAGCCCACAAGCACTCTGCCGTCGGCCGGAGACACGATCGCGTGCGGATCCTCGGGCATGGGCCGGGTTTCCCAATACCGTATTTTGCGCTCGAATATTTTTTTTGCCGTGTTCAATCGCTCGGGCGGCTCAACGCATTCCGAGAGATTTACGCCGAGCTGGCGCACGAACCGGTGCGCCCCTGCCAGGCGCGACAGCCCGGGGAGTTCATAATTTACAAGGCTTAAAAGAGTTGATACGTACGGCGAGCTTAATGCCCGGAAAAGCGCCGACGTCTGCTCGCGCTCGCTGTTATAGAAATAGGAGATAATGCGGTCGCCATACAGCCTTTCGGTCATGACCCGGCGGGTGTCCCGCTCAATATACTGATGCTGCGGTAGTTTCATGATGCGTTTCCTCAACAGCGGCTGCCGCCTCTTCGGCCTGAATACAAAGCAGCAGCAGAGCGATAAATGTTCGAAGCATTTCCTCGGAAAGCCTGCCTGAGGCAAATCCGGTAGCGTTTCCATCGACAAATGCAGCGGCGCTGCCCCCGTCAAGTAACTCGGCCAGCGTTTCGCGAAACTGCCCGCGGCCTTCAAGGGCCATGCGGTCAAGCAGCCGTGCCGAAGCAAGACAGACTGAAAGGGCTTCCTCACTATGCCGGCGACGCAGCACGGTGCGGTAATAGCCTTCGGCGGCGGCATTGAAATTGCCTGCTGGCATGCCCATGGCCGAGCGGCCGCCGCACTGGTCAAGAATGCCCGCCGTGAGCCGGCCGGCTGCAGATGCTGCGGGGTTATTGATCCGCTCTTCCAGGCGCTCCAGCGTGCCCTGCATGCCCATACTCTCGATAAGATCGCCGCCGTCCTGGCGAATGATGGTCAGCAGCGCCCGGAGGTACTCATCATTGTGGCATCTGATATAACCGGGATACCGGTTGCTGGTACGGGTCTTTTTCATTCTGCTGAGAATATGGGTCATGAACCGGTTTTGCGTATCGATGCGCACGAAGAATGTGGGTATACCGATTGCTGCGCCGAAAAACACCTGCCGCCGTTCGCTTTCAAAGGTCGGGCTATCGGGGATAAGCTTATGCGTGAGCCGTCCACTGGCAATATATTTATAGGCCAGAGCTGTGAGCAATGTCTGCAGATTGACCGCATCGGCCATATCGCCAAAAAGTGTCTCAAACAGGCTGTAATAGCGGCCTTCAAAACCGGAAAACCCCATAGCCGCATGCTGCCGAAGCCGGTAAAACAAATAGGGCGACATGCGCTCGTCGAAAACGCCAAGATCGGCAAGGTCTTTTTTCAGGCGCAGGTCATTGCCGGCTGAGCCGTCCAGAGCCGGGCTCTGGTCCGTACTCATGAGGGCAACCGGATAATCGATCAACCGGTAATCCTGAACAAAATCGCCCCGGAGTTTGAACAGCCCGCTTACAAACCGGTCAAGGCCGGGTGGGCCGAACGGCGTCAGCGGCTGGCCCATGATTTTCACATCGGCCTTCAGCCTCCAGCGCCGCCACAGCATGCGCAAATGCGTATAATCAAGCTCATGGGGCAGAAATCCGAGTACAGTCTCGGGATGGAAATCGCCAAACTCCAGCCGGTAGGGCGCTGCGCTGTACGTACCCACAAACAGAGGCAAAAAATGCTCGACGATTTTTATAGCCAGATCACCACAATATTTTTCATCGGCTGCTGTGAATGAGGAACCCCGTTCAGCGAGCAGACCCGTCAGTTTACGGCTCCCGAGACTGACATGCGTTCCGTTATTGGCAAGACTGATATTTGACAGATTCGGCAGCACAACCAGATCGCGCGTAATAATACCCGCCTCCTTGAGCTTGGCAAGCGTATTGAGCTGGCTGCGGGACAGCACCTGATGGCATAGTATCATATATTGGTGCTTGTCCTGGCCGTGGTTCCAGCCCGAAAGGCAGGGGCTCATGAACAGCTCGCGGTAGAAACCGTCGCTGATTATGCTGTTAAGGCGCTTCTGCCGCACGGGCGGATGAGGCGCGAAATAGGCAAGAACGCGCTGGCCGCTGGCGGCGAGCCCGAACCGGGTTTCGCCGTACTGTATCAAAAGCTGGGTCAGCAGAAACCGCAGTGCTGTTTCCCTGGCAGGCTGCGCGCCCATGCCGCGACCGGGCAGCAGCGCCGGCGTATAAAATGAAAATGTTTCAGGCGAGGTGTTGTCATTGAGAAAATGATCCATAAACCGCCGCCCGGTTTGGCGCACCGCTTCGGGCGTAAATGCCGACGCGCTGACGGCATCGGCAAGGGCGAGCTTCAGCAGATAGCTGACCGGCACGCGCACGCACCGCTCGCCCCGATCCTTGATGATGAATTTCGTGGCATCACCGCGGTCCGGGCTCTGCGGATTGCTTTTATCAGCACGCAGATCTTCATGGAAAACCGAGCGCGCATAGGCGCTCAGACAACGGTACGGAAATCGCACCCAGCTGTGCTCCCAGACATTGTCGGGGTTATTGTTGAGATACTGGTCAAGTTCGGTAATAAGCCGCTGCGAGGTATCGCCGGCAAGTGTACGCCGGATGATGTTTTTATAATAATTGGACTGCTCGATGGAACGGGGCAGGTCAACAGACTCCTTTGCGCCGATCACCACAGTCTGCAGCTCGTTTTCAACTCCTGCAGTCGCGTCGCCTGCGGTAAAGGGCAGGGCTGCGGCAAAGGCATCTCCCGAGGCCCCGCTTATGCCGAGGGCCTCACAAAGTCTTTCAGGATTAGTCTTTCCGCCGCTTCTGAAAGGATATGAAAGCACAGGTGCTGTCATGCTGTTGTCCTCTTTTACTTATTTATTTTTCTGTTTTCATTATAGCCGCTGCAAGTTAAGACTGTGTTAGCCTTGTGATAATTTTCAATTAAATCGGGGGGTTATCGCTGCTGGCGCCGGGGTTTCGGGGCAGCTTTTATAACTGTGCTGGCCGGCAGGAAATGAGCCCGGATTCTGCGCGCTATTTCCTTCCACATGCCCGCCCCCAGGCTCTGCTCATTGAGAATCATGTGATGCGAGATCGTGGCATCGGTAGCATTGTCTTTTGCCACGGCAGCGATCTCCCAGCGGTCAAATCCATTATCATGGATAAGCCCCTGCAGTAGCTCGTGTGAAACAAATTCATCCTCTTTGTCCACAAACACAAGAGTCGGCACATTGAGCTTCGGGCCAAGATGGGCTTCAACATCTTCGATTGCCTCAAGCAGGGCCGCATAGGCTGCCACGGGCGTGCCATCATTGGCGCGCTGCTCTTCCGGGGCTTCGCTGTCGATCACAAACTCGGGGAACGGCTTGAGCGGCCTCAGCTTATAGCCAATGGACGGATGGAGCTTTATGGCCGGAGCAAACAACACCATCCGGTCGAAATGCACGCCGGGTTTTGCCGCCAGCAGGTCGCAGCCCAGCAGCCCTCCGAGGGAGTAGCCGACAAAAAAAACCGGCACGCCGAGCTTGCGCGCCCGCAGCATAACTTTTAAATAGGCCTGATGGACTTCATTGAGCCATAAAAAATACGAAACGCGTTTAAAGGACTCAAGGCGGTCGCGCTTATCGCTTGCAGGATCATGGCTGTGGCCAATGAAGTTGTCGCCGTGTCCGTACAGAGATACGTTCAGCGCCTCGATGCCGGCGCTGTTTAGAATGGCAATAACGGGCTCCATCATGTCCGGCCTGACGTTTAAGCCGTGCACAATCAGCGCTACTGCAACAGGCTTTTTGGAGGAAGCCGGTTTGAACCAGCGTGCGCAATGATCCTGGCGGGCAATAAGCTCCCGTATGAAAGAGTCTGCTGCGGCAGGAACGACGCGGGAGAAGTCGCCAGCATAAATATAATAAAAGGCGGCAACAGCCATCGCTGCCGCGCATACCCATAGCCTGCGATAGAATCTCATATACAGGATACTGCCTTTTTCGCGCTGCACATAAAAAAAAGGGGGGGGCTTGCGGCCCCCCCCCATGGGGGAGAAGATGTCCTGAAGAGAGCGGCTCCAACACGGCAACAATGCTCTTATCTGAAACAATACAGCTACATGGTTAAAACAAAATAAAGGACTGATTAATTTGCGGTTAATTTTCAGCCATCCGGCATCGCAACCCGACATCCCTGCGCATAATCATAAAAAACACTCCGGCACAAAGGTTTGCCGCTACAATACCAAATACTTGATATTGCCCGCCGTTTTAAAACTTAACTCAAATTGTGATGCTTGATCACCCGGCCCTGGAGCATGAAAATCGTGTCTTCTGCAATGTTCGTGGCAAGGTCTGCGATTCGCTCGAGGTTTTCCGCGATCCGCAGAATATTGATGCAGTGGCTTATGATGGAAGGATGCTCGGTCATATACGTCATAAGCTCCCGCAGAATCTGATCGCGCAGGTCGTCGATGATGCTGTCGCGGCGGCAGACCTCCATGGCAAGCTGCGGGTCTTCGTTGATGAACGCGTCAAGTACATCGGCAAGCATGCCCCGCACAAGCTCGTTCATGCGCGGTATGTCGATAAAGGGCTTGATAGGCGGCACCTGTATGAGCTCTAAGGCATTTTTTGAAATATTGACCGCATGGTCTCCCATGCGCTCAAGGGCCGCGTTCATGTCGTATACCACCAGGATCGTGCGCAGTTCCCTGGCCATGGGCTGAAACTGCGCTATCATGTTGGTGCAGGCCTCATCGATATCCAGCTCGAAGCGGTTGGCCTTTGGCTCGTCCTGATCAATCACCTCCAGCAGCAGCGCTTCATTGCGGCTGACAAGCCCCTTGATGCTCTTATCGATCATTCGTTCGATATGGGCGCTGAATTGAATGATGTCGCCTTTGAGTTCGTTTAATCGTTCCGGCTGCATAGTCTTTCCTTAAATAAATTTTTACCACAGAGCCACAGAGGACACAGAGTTTTTTTATTTTCCGCCTGCGGCGGAAATGAAAAGACCTCTCTGTGCTCTCTGCGTCTCTGTGGTGAATGTATCATCCGAATTTTCCGGACAAATATTCTTCAGTCCGCTTATCATCGGGCACGGTGAAGAGCTTTTCCGTGGTGCCGAACTCGACAAGATCCCCTAGATACAGAAACGCGGTAAAGTCGGACACGCGGGCAGCCTGGGCTATATTGTGCGTGACAAGCAGTATGGTCACATTGTTTTTCAGCTCGCTGATAAGCTGCTCGATATGGGCGGTGGCCTTGGGGTCAAGGGCCGAGGTCGGCTCGTCCATGAGCAGGATATCGGGATTCATGGCAAGGGCCCGGGCGATGCACAGGCGCTGCTGCTGCCCGCCGGAGAGAAACGATCCTTTTTTGTGAAGCCGGTCGCGCACCTCTTCCCACAGCGCGGATTTACACAGCGACTCCTCAACTATGCGGTCCTTTTCGTCCCTTTTGATTTTAATGCCGTTTAAGCTGTACCCGGCAATCACGTTGTCATAAATGCTCATGGTCGGAAAGGGATTCGGGCGCTGGAACACCATGCCGATCTTTTTGCGCACCAGAATGGGGTTCATTTTGTACAGATCATCATCATGCAGGTAGATGCACCCCGCCACCCCGGCATCGACAATAAGTTCATGCATGCGGTTGATGCAGCGTATGAGCGTTGTCTTGCCGCAGCCCGAAGGGCCCATGAGCGCCGTTACCTTATTATGCCGCACAGACAGGTTGATGTCTTTGAGCACGGGGTTGTCGCCGAAATGGGCGGAAAAATTCTCAACTCTTAAAACTGGACTTTCCATCGCTTTGCTATCACCTTTGCAAAAAAGTTCATTCCCAGCACAAAAACCACGAGCACAAGGGCTGCTCCCCAGGCTTTGGCATGCCACTCGGGATAAGGGCTGGTGGCAAAGTTAAAAATCATAAGCGGCAGGCTATCGACAGGCTTCAGTACGTTCAAGCTCATGTATGGGTTGCCGAAGGCCGTAAACAGCAGCGGCGCCGTCTCGCCGGCAATGCGCGCAATGGCAAGAAGAACGCCCGTGAGAATTCCCGTGAGCCCGGCTGGAACGATGACCTTCAAAACCGTGCGGCTGTAGGGCACGCCGAGGGCAAGGGATGCCTCCCTGAGATTATCGGGTATAAGCCTCAGAGTTTCCTCGGTGGAGCGCACAATCACCGGCAGCATCATGATGGCCAGGGCCACGCTGCCAGACAGGGCAGAGAAGGTTCCCATGCTGAGCACTACCCAGGCATAGGCCACAATACCGATAACGATGGAGGGTATGCCCTGCAGCACTTCCATGCACAGCCGCACCCCGGTCGCAATGGCGCCTTTTTTCTGCTCCACAAGATAGATGCCTGCAAGCACGCCAAGGGGAATGGCAATGAGGCTTGCAAGCACAATAAGCATCATTGTTCCGGCAAGTGCATTGACTATGCCGCCGCCGGTTTCGCCCATGGGTTTGGGAAGTGCCGTGAGAAATTCCCAGCTGATAATCCCTATGCCGTTTTTCACGATATGGAAAATGATCAGCAGCAGCGGCGCGATCATGGCAAAGGACAGCAGCACCACCAGCGCCAGAAACAACCGGTCTTTAACGATGCGCAGCTGGATGTTTGTTTGATGCATGAGCAATTATTTTCTCAGTCTATTGTATATTAGTGGCGCACAGGCGCCCCGTTGGGCGACTCTACGTTTTCATTCTGTACATGATATACCGGCCAATCATGCTGATGACCAGCGTCACCATCATCAGCAGCAGACCCACCTCGATGAGACATGACACATAGACCGCGTCGGTGGCTTCGGCGAATTCATTGGCGATAATGCTTGCCATGGTGTTGGCCGGGCTGAAAATGCCTGTGGGCAGTATATTAGCATTGCCGATTACCATGGTGACGGCCATGGTCTCGCCGATGGCGCGCCCGAGCGACAAAAGAACACCGGCGAAAATGCCCGACCGGGCAGAGGGCAGCACGACCTTTTTTATCATTTCATAGCGCGTGGCCCCGAGCGACAGGGCAGCCTCTTTGAGATCTGATGGCACAAGGTTCACCACATCGCTGCTGATTGAAGCCGAGTAGGGAATGATCATCACCGCAAGTATGAGCGCTGCCGTCAGAACGCCGATGCCATAGGGCGCCACGCCGGACTGCATCTCCACCTGGCGCACCAGGGGCACAAGAACAAACAGGCCCCACATGCCGAAAATAACCGATGGTATGCCCGCCATCAGTTCAATGGCGCTTTTTAAAAATGAAGAAACCATGCCTTCGCGGAAATATTCACCCAGGAAAATGGCGATGGCAAGGGAAAAGGGAAGTGATATGGCAAGAGCCAGAAATGAGGTGAGCAGCGTGCCTACCAGGAAAACCAGTGACCCGTATGCTTTGAAGACCGGGTCCCACGTGGTGCCGGTAAAAAATGAAAATCCTGTTGCCTTCATGGCCGGCAGCGAATCTGCGACCAAAGTCACGAAGATGCCGGCAAGCAGCAGGAGCATAAGCACGCCCACGGCCGTTAGAGCTGTTTTAAAAATAGAATCAAACGATACTTTGAACATATACCTGTCTGCAGTATGCACCGGTTGGCCCCGAATCAAAAGCCCCGCCATCTCTGGCGGTGTGATTAGTTCTGCTGTTGTCCGGGCCATTGTTGTTCGCCGTTCATTATTGCTGCGGTCTTGTTGCAATTACATTTTTCAGGGTAACCTTCAGCCGCCAGTGTTCACTGCTGCAGGCACCCTGAAAAAAAGGCATGCTCCGAAGCGCGGCCCGTCACAAAGGGGGGATAAGTGACGCACCGCACTCCGGCATGCCCGCGTATTACTGCACTATCGCAGCTCCGTCATAGGTTGCTGACTTCAAAACAAATTCAGCCTTTTTAACGGCATCAACCGGCAGGGGCGCATAGTCAAGGCCCTCTGCAAGCTGCTGCCCTTCATGCAGAATCCATCCCAGGAGGGTTACAAGATCCGCGGCCTTTTCTTTTGAGCGGCCGCTGTACTTCTGTTCTTTATAAAAAACCAGCCAGGTAAAGCCCGAAATCGGGTAGCCGTCTTTTGCTGCGGTGTCGACGATGCTCACGCGCGTGTCATCGGGAATGGCCATACCTGCTGCAGCGCTGACCGATTTCATGGAGGGCTTAACAAAAACGCCCGACTTGTTCTTTACATCGGCATAGGGCATTTTATTCTGCACCGCATAGATCAGCTCGACATAGCCGATGGAGCCGGGCACCTGCTTCACAAGGCCCGCGACGCCGGGATTGCCTTTGGCGCCAAGGCCATTGGGCCAGTTGAGCGACTTACCCGCGCCCACGCGCTCTTTCCACTCGGCGCTCACCTTGGCAAGGTAATCACTAAAGATGGCGGTGGTGCCAGAGCCATCTGAGCGGTGGACGGTTGCAATATTCATGTCGGGCAGCTGTACGCCTGGGTTGACATCCAGTATCCGCTTATCATTCCATTTTTCAATCCTGCCAAGAAATATATCCACGATCAGGCTGGGGGTCAGCTTGATTGCCGGATCGCCGGGCACATTATAGGTAATGACCACCGCGCCAAGGCAGGTCGGCACATGCAGAATGGGAGCGCCTGCTTCTGCTATTTCTTTGTCGTCCATGAAGGCATCGGTGCCGCCGAAATCAACGGTTTTTGCCTTCAGCTGCTGAATGCCGCCGCCCGAGCCGATGGCCTGATAATTGACCTTCACGCCCTTTTCCTGATTGTACGTGTCAAAGAGCTTAGAATAAAACGGGAACGGGAAAGTGGCTCCCGCCCCGAGCAACTCCTTGCCGCCTGCATGGGCCGACAGGCTGAGCCCTGCGGTCGCACACAGGATTGCAGCAACGACCAATATTTTTTTCATATGCATTTCTCCTTTGTTGTGAATAAATTCTTGCAATCTTCATTTAGTCGTTAATTGTATGCACCGGGTTGGGAACAGGCATGCCTGTTCCCAACAAAACCAGACAGCTCGATGGCTTTTTAAATGAATATTCCTCCGCATTGCACCGTACCCTAAAACTTCCAGTTCAAATCAAACTGGACTCTGTCTTCGGCTTGTGAGCCGCCGTAGAGCATCTTGGAATTGAAATACGTGGCGGTCGCCCATACATTCTTAAAAAGACCATACTGGAGCTGGACTTTCGGCCCCTTGACACCCGTGCGGCCGTCATAGGTATCGCTGTCGGGGAGAAAATCAAGCCATGCATTTTGCTCAACTCTGGCATAGCGGGCCGATACCTGCCATTCATTCAGTTTGGTGACCTTCTCATACCCGACCTTGACGCCATACACATAGCCCGTATCATGGCCGCCGTTTCCTTTTGTGTTCTTTTCATACTCGCCGAATACGGCTGCAAACGGCATGTAGGTAAGCGGCAGTTTGGTGCCGAGTTCGCCGCTGAATGTATAGCAGTTAAAGTCGTACTTCAACGTTCCGGGATGCTGCTCGTTAATGGCGTGCAGGGTATTGGTTTTTGCCGACCAGGCGGAAAACAGGTGATTTTTCACATTATTTGACTGCATGTAGGAGACGGCGTTTTTAAAGTACGCGTCGCCGAACTTTATTTTGCTTCCCGGCTGCACGACGAATATGGACGGATCGTTTTCATCATTGGGCAGTTCATCAACAATAAACCAGGCCGTATTCATAAACAGATCGATGTTCGGCGTATAGGAATAGGCAAACTGCGCGGCCACGCCTTCGGGATTAATGTCATAATCCCAGAAGGTGTCTGTCGGGAGCCACAGCGGATTATTAAATTTGCCTGCTGTCAGGGTTACCCAGCTGAACGGCTTATATTTGGCGTAGGCATAATCAACGCGCAGATCGCCTTTTGAGAATTCATTGCCGTAGGTCTGGTTGGTCGAGCGCGGATCATCCGAGCCGCTGGCAAAACCAAAGCCCACTTCCATATTATCAACTTCTTCCAATTTTGTAACCACGCCCAGGCGCAGACGGTACCGGTAGCGCTCCCGCTGCGAGTAGCCGGGCACATCCCGGTCGATGTTTTCATAGCGCAGCCGCAGATCGCCTTTTATCTGCATCCTGCGCACCCATGCGGGAATCTCTCCGGCAAACAAGCTCGGATTATCTTTCTTGATGGCATCCTTGGTGCCTTTTATGACTTCGGCGCGCTCCTTGTCCTTCTCCTGCCACTGGGCATCCTGGACTTCCTGCAGGACCTCGGTGGCTTCCTGCTTGTTAAGGATGCCCTTTTTCACCAGTTTATCTACAAGTATGTCGACCTCGCCGGCCCGCGCAGCGGAAAATGCTGCACAGACAACCAGCGCACAACCTACACCTATTGCGAGTAATCGTTTCATAGCAACGGCTCCTTTCCTTATTACTTCTTTGCCGCAAGTGAAAAGACAATTTTGCATGGGACCGGCTGGGTCACAACTCCCTCGATTTTATTTATCAGGGCCGCAACAAAGCCAAATCCGTACATTTGGTTTAGGGTTATGGCTTTTGTCGCATTTTGCGGCGTGGTAAATTGCACGCTGTAAAAGTTGCCGATGTCCAGCGAGCCGCCGATGGCATAGGAGAACCCGCTGAGCGAATAATTAATGTAGGCGCCGAAATTTATGGTGGCCGACGTGCTCAGGGTTATGGTCAGAACACCGGGTTTTGTGGCTGGCGCCGTTGTTGAGTTGTCGGGCAACGCAATAAAAAAGTATGTTTCATAATTGTGAAAACCGTTTAATTCAAAAGCATCATTTAAATAAAATTGCCGTGTCAGATCATGGCCCGGGGTCAATATAATTACTTCCGGCAGACCATCAGCCGCCCGCGCCGTTCCAGCTCCGATCAGAAGCACCACTGCAACACATACTGCACATACTGATGTAAAAAAATTTACTGCTTTTCTGCTTCCCATAACCTTTGCCTCCCTTTCTTTCCATTAAAAGATTCGATACACTGCTGCCTTTGTGGCAAGTTTATGGGATAACAATAACCCTGCTGTGTTAACTTCTTTTAAGTTTTCAGTTAATAGTATGTTAAACATTGGTTAAGTCTGATGAAGCTTTTTGTTAAGATTAGGTTAATTTATTGAAAAATCGGGGGAGCTAAAGCTTGACTTCACCGGTTGAACCCATGCATAATAAACCCCGCTCGGCGCCTGTTCCAAAATGCCGTAGTCATAAATGCTGGCACGCACATACATCCCCCAGTCCGGCAAAATTCAACCCAGGGAGACTCACTGCATGGACGGTCATATTTACAAGTCATTTGACAAGGAGCTGCATGACCTAAAGGAAAAGCTGCTGCTCATGGGCGGCCGCGTCGAACGGTCAATACGCGATGCTATCAAGGCCCTCGAGGATCGCAATTCGGATACAGCCCAGCAGGTCATCGTTGACGACGATGTTGTCGACGCCGAGGAGATTGAAATCGACGAGTTCTGCCTGCGCCTGCTGGCGCTGCGGCAGCCCGCGGCGCGCGACCTGCGGTTCATCACTACGGCGCTCAAGGTGAACTATGACCTGGAGCGCATCGGCGACATGGCCGTCAACATCTCAGAGCGCGTGCTTGAACTGAACAAAGAGCCCCAGCTCAAGCCCTACATCACCCTGCCCCAAATGGCCCAGTCCGCGCAGCAGATGCTCCGGGACTGCCTGAACGCCTTCGTGAATGAAGACCCCGATGCCGCCCGGGCCGTGATTGAGGAAGATGAAAAGGTGGACCACGCCCTGAGCCAGGTTTATCACGAACTGGTGAGCTATATGGCCAAAGACTACGGCTCCGTGCCGCGGGCAACGCAGTTGCTCTTCATCTCCAAGTATCTGGAGCGCATCGCCGACCATGCCGTCAATATCTGCGAGCTGGTCATCTTCATGGTAGAAGGCAAAATCGTCCGCCACCTGCGGGAAGGCCAGGAGGAGTAAATCGTGGCGTATCGGCTTCTGGCAGCGCTGCTCTGCATTATACTCCTTACCGGCTGCGGCAAAGGCAGAACCGGGGAAGAATTCGAAGGCAGGCGCATCATCAACATCGCGGGCTCCACCTCGGTCATGCCCTTTACCGAGAAGCTGGCCGAGCATTTCATGCTGGAAAAGCCCACCTACATCGTGAACGTTCAGGCCGGCGGCTCCACCGCTGGCATTCAGGCCTGCATGAACAAAACGGTGGACATCGGCATGAGCTCCCGCGAGCTGAAGCCCGATGAAAAGACGCTCAGTGAAATCACCATCTGCCTTGACGGCATCGCCATCGCGGTGCATCCCGACAATCCTGTCAAGGCCCTCAGCCTTGCCCAAGTGCGCGATATCTTCAGCGGCAAAATCACAAACTGGAAGCAGCTGGGGTGGCTGGACCGCCGCATCGATGCGGTCACTCGCGAGGAAGGCTCTGGCACGCGGGGAGCATTTGAAGAGCTGGTGATGCCCAAAGATATGATTGATGATGCCATCATGGTGCAGGACTCCAACGGCTCGGTGAAGGAAGTGGTCGCCACCGACCCCTATGCCATCGGGTATCTGTCGCTCGGCATGGTGGATGAACGTGTTGCAGCCATTGCCATTGAGGGCGTCAAGCCGAACGTCGAGGCCATCAAAAAAAAACAGTATAAAATCGTGCGACCGTTTCTGTATCTGACCATGGGTCAGCCGGACAAGCATGCCCGGGCATTCATCGATTATGTGCTGTCAAAAACCGGCCAGCTCATTCTGCAAAAGGAAGGACTGATTCCAGCTCATGAGGCCCGTTAAAGCAGTCATCAAGGAACGCATCATCAAGCAGATACTCACGGCATTTGCCTTCTCGTCGCTGCTGTTCCTGTTTCTCATCTTCGCCTTCATACTGATCGAAGGCCTGCCGCTGTTCTATAAAGTCGGAGTACAAAATATTATTTTCGGCATGAAGTGGGCGCCGACCAGGGGCTTTTTCGGCATATTTCCCATGATTGTTTCATCTTTTCTGGTAACCTTCGGAGCGCTGGTCATCGGCGGCCCGCTGGGCCTGGGGTGCGCGGTCTACCTGGCCGAATATGCTGGCCGGCGGCAGCGCACGGTGCTCAAGCCCGCTCTTGAGTTGCTTGCCGGCATCCCGTCGGTCGTGTACGGTTTTCTGGGCGTTCTCTATATCGTGCCCTTTATCAGGATCTTTTTCGGCGGATCAGGTTTTTCGCTGCTTGCCACATCCATCGTGCTCGGGATCATGATACTGCCAACGGTCATCAGCATATCCTACGACGCGCTCATGAGCGTGCCCCGCAGCTACCGGGAAGGGGCGCTTGCCATGGGCTCAACCAAATGGCAGGCAACCTGGCGCGTGGTCATCCCTGCGGCAAAGTCGGGGATCCTTGCAAGCTGCATTCTCGGCATGGGCCGGGCTGTGGGCGAAACCATGGCCGTTATCATGGTTGCGGGCAATGCGCTGAAAATCCCCGGCGGGCTGCTTGACCCCCTGCGCACGCTCACCAGCAACATCGCCCTGGAGCTTGCCTACGCAAACGGCGATCACCGCATGGGGCTCTTTTCAACCGGTGTGGTGCTGCTATCAATCATCATGGTGCTGAACTATTTTGCCAATGTGGTCATCAAAAGGAATATGAGCAAATGAGAATCAATCCGCGCCTGACCGATAGTTTTGTGCGGTATTTCCTCAATGCCCAGGCAATGTTCACCGTCGGGATCCTGATAATTATAATTTTCATCATATTCATAAAGGGCATTGGCAGCTGCAGCCTCAGCTTCATGCTCACCTACCCGGAAGACATGGGCCGCCATGGCGGCATATTCCCCGCAGTCATCGGAACGCTCTTTCTTGTCGTGCTGTCGATTCTGTTCGCAACGCCCCTGGGGCTGGGCACGGCCATCTACCTGACCGAATACACAAAAGAGTCGCGCCTCACGACGATCATCCGCTTCGGCGTGGAATCCCTTGCCGGCATTCCCTCCATCATTTACGGCCTGTTCGGGTTCATCTTTTTTGTCATCAAGCTCAGGATGGGCTGGTCGCTGCTGGCGGGCTCTCTGACGCTCACCATTATGATACTGCCCACCATCATCCGCACCAGCGAAGAAGCCATCAAGGCCGTGCCGCGAAACCTGCGCATGGTCAGCTACTCGCTCGGGGCGACCAAATGGGAAACAACCGTGAAAGTGGTGCTGCCATCGGCCGCCCCCGGCATCTTGACGGGCATCATGCTCAGCATCGGCCGGGCCGTGGGTGAAACCGCGGCCGTCATCTTCACCATGGGCAGTTCGCTGCGGCTGCCCACATCGCTTATGGAGTCGGGCCGCACCATGGCAGTGCATTTTTATATCCTTGCCCGCGAGGGAATCTCCATGGAAAAGGCCTATGCCACAGCCCTGGTGCTGGTGGCGAGCATTCTGGCAATCAATATTTTCGCCTATTATATGATGAACAAAGTCACATCGAAGTATTCGTAATAAATTAAGGAATTGAGAATTTAATACCTGAATGCCTTAATCCCTAAATTCCCAAATCGGGGTTTATATGGAATCCAAAATACGGGCGGAAAACCTCAAGCTATCTTTCGGTGCCGATGAAGTGCTGAAAGGCATAAACCTTGATGTATACAAAAACCAGATCACCGGGCTCATGGGCCCGGCGGGCAGCGGCAAGTCTACCCTCATCTCAATCATCAATCGGATGATCGATTTTGAAGACGGTGTAAAAATTCAGGGCAGCTTGTCCATAGACGGGGAAGATATTCTTGGTGCTGACGTCGATGTCGTCGGCCTGCGGCGCCGCGTCGGCACCGTATTTGCCGTGCCGCTGCCGCTGCCGCGCTCGATCTTTGAAAATATCGCCTATGGCCCGCGGCTCAAAGGCATCACAAAGAAAACCGACCTGCATGATATCGTTGTCGAAAGCCTGAAAAAAGCGGTGCTGTGGGAAGAGGTGTATGACCGGCTGCAGACCTCGGCCTTGAAGCTCTCGGGCGGGCAGCAGCAGCGGCTCTGCCTTGCCCGAACGCTTGCGCTGCGGCCCGAAATCATTCTGCTTGATGAGCCCTGCTCGGGCCTTGACCCCATATCGACGGCGAAAATCGAAGAAGCCCTCAACGAGCTTAAGAGCGACTATACGATCGTGCTCGTGTCCAACAATACCAAACAGATCGCCCGAGCCACGGATTTTGCCGCTTTCTTCTATATGGGAGAGCTGGTGGAATTCGGGCAGACCGAGAAAATATTCACCAATCCGTCCGTCAAGCAGACGGAAGATTATATTCAGGGGAAATTCGGATAATGCTCGACTGCGCCCTCAAAACCGAAAAGCTAAATCTCTACTATGGCACGTTTCACGGGCTGAAGAATGTCGACTTCTGTGTGTCCCGCAACGCCATTACCTCACTCATCGGCCCTTCGGGCTGCGGCAAATCAACGCTGCTGCGCTGCTTCAACCGCATGAACGATCTCATCGACGACGTGCGGGTTGAGGGCGCGATACTGGTGAACGGGCAGCCCCTTGACGGCATCGATATCATCGAGCTGCGGAAAAAGGTGGGCATGGTTTTTCAGCGGCCCAATCCCTTTCCATTCTCCGTGCGCGAAAACCTCGTCTACGGCCTGAAGGTGCATGGCTATAATAAAAAGGATTACGAGGAAATACTGGAGCGCTGCCTCAAGGCCGTAGGCCTGTGGAACGATATTAAGGACAAGCTGAATACCCCGGCCATGAACCTTTCCGAGGAGATGAAGCAGCGCCTGTGCGTAGCGCGGGTGCTGACGGTAGAGCCGCAGATCATCCTGCTTGACGAGCCCTGCTCGGCCCTGGACCCCATCGCCACCATGAAGATCGAAGAGCTGATGGTCGAGCTGAAGCGCAACTACACGATCCTGATCGTCACGCACAACATGCAGCAGGCGGCCCGCGTTTCCGACCATGCCGGTTTTATGCTTCTGGGGGAACTTATCGAAATGGGAGAGACCGCCAAGGTCTTTACCTCGCCTGCTGATAAGCGCACAGAAAGCTATATTACCGGCCGCTTCGGATAAGGCTTTTTGAACGCATTTGCCTGAAAAAATTACAAAATCCTCCTTCTCAAGAAACTTGTCAAACAAACTGTGCTCTGGTACTATCAAGCCCGTTTTTATCTTGCCGGATAAGCACAAGCTGCTTACCCGACGTGTTCTTTACCTCTCTCAACAACATCCATGCTCGAAGGAGGACTACATGGGATTCAGCCTGCTTCCCAGGGAGTACCAATTTTTTGACCTGTTTGATAAAATGGCCGATGCTTCAGTGGATGCCGCACGATTGTTTAAAGAGTTTGCCGTGCAGGGAACATTTGATGAAGCAGCAAATGAGAAAATGCGCGGAATCGAGCATCTCTGTGATGATATCACCCATGAAATTATCAATAAGCTGAACCGGACATTCATCACTCCCTTTGACCGGGAAGATATCTATGCTCTTGCGCACCGGTTCGACAGCGTTGTCGATATCATACACGCCATAACCAAGCGGATGCTTCTGTACAACCTGGACGGAAATGTCAATGAAGACCTTATCAGGTTTGCCGAGCTCATCGAAAAAGCGATGGGCTTTCTGGCGCTGGCTATCAAGGGGGTGCGCAACCTTAAAAATGCAAAGCTTATCACCGAGGCCTGCATTGAAATAAACCGGCTTGAAAATCTGGGGGATCTTCTCCGGGACGAAGTCATCGGCAAACTTTTTGATAACAGCTTTGAACCTCTGTATATAATCAAATGGAAAGATATTTTTCAGGATGCGGAAAGAACCCTTGATCAGTGCGAAGATGTTGCCAATGTTATTGAATCGATTATGGTTAAACAGGCATAGCGGCCATGACACTCTGGCTCATTTTTCTCATCTTTCTGGCGCTGCTGTTTGACTTTTTTAACGGCTTTCATGATTCGGCAAACTCTATAGCCACCGTGGTTTCTACGCGCGTCCTCACCCCGCGGCAGGCTGTTATCTGGGCCGCTTTTTTCAACTTCATCGCTTTTCTCTTTTTCGGGCTTCACGTTGCCGGCACCATCGGCACAGGCATTGTCGATATCTCGGTACTAGACTCCCATATTATTTTTGCCACGCTTGTCAGCGCCTGCCTGTGGGACCTGCTGACCTGGTACGTCGGACTTCCCACGAGCTCGTCACACGCACTCATGGGAGGCCTGATCGGCGCGGCCATCGTGAAAGCCGGCACGGGCTCGCTCATCTGGCCGGGCATCATTAAAACCGTGGCTTTCATTTTTATATCGCCCGTCATGGGGCTGGTGCTCGGGCTCGTGCTGGGCACGGCGGTGAGCTGGATATTCCGGCGCCAGTCGCCCCGGCAGGTTGATACCCTCTTCAGGCGCGGCCAGCTTGTGTCGGCGGCGCTGTACAGCCTTGGTCACGGGGGCAATGATGCGCAAAAAACCATGGGTATCATCGCGGGCCTGCTTTTCAGCGCGGGGCTTTTGGGAAACACTTTTTACATACCATTTTGGGTGGTCATATCCTGCCAGGCAGCCATAGCCCTCGGCACCATGTTCGGCGGCTGGCGCATCGTGAAGACCATGGGCCAGAAGATTGCAAAGCTTAAGCCCGTGGACGGCTTCTCCGCTGAAACCAGCGCTGCCATAAGCCTCTTTATCGCATCGGCTTTTGGCATTCCCGTGAGCACAACCCACACCATCACCGGTTCCATCATGGGCGTTGGGTCGCTGCGGCGGCTCACTGCCGTGCGCTGGGGCGTGGCGGGCCAGATCGTCTGGGCCTGGATTCTTACCATACCGTGCGCGGCCGTCATTTCTGCGCTGGTCTATATCGCTGCCCGATGATCAAGACTGGCGCACGCATCCGGCCGCTCTGAAAAAGCTTTCAGAAAAAACGTGCTCTCCTGTCTCCTCTGTTTCTCAAACTTCAATTGACAAACCTATAAGCATGGTTAAATAATACAGCACGTTACGTGCTGTTTTCTGCTGGGCAATGACTATATACATATGCAGAGGAGAACCCATGAAAACTTCAGCCTTTTTTTATACCATCATAGCCGTTTTACTGTCGCTGACGGAATGCTTTACGACCGCTGCATGTTCACAGAGCTGGCAGGCGCTGAACCCCGGCGGCGGCGTTCAGGAATACTCTTTTAACGGCATCAGGGGCACTGCCGATGGCGCCGTGTATGCCGTCGGGAGCGGCGGCATCATATGGTGCCTGCAAAACGGCATCTGGGCCCAGGTGCCAAGCGGCACGACGGTAAATCTCAACGGCGTCTGGAGCAGCCCCGACGGGGTCGTGTATGCCGTGGGCAATGCCGGCACCATTTTGCGGCTGCAGGCCGGGAGCTGGGCCGCCATGCCAAGCGGCACAACCGCCAATCTCATGGCAATTTATGGCAGCCCTGACGGCGGCGTTTTTATCGTGGGCAACGGCGGCACCATTTTGCGGCTGCAGGGGGAGAGTTGGGTCTCAATGCCAAGCGGCACAACTGCCAATCTTAACGCTGTGTGGGGCTGTGCCTGCACAGGGCTGTATGCCGTTGGCAACGGCGGCGCCATTCTGCGCAGGAAAGGCGGCGCCTGGTCCGCCATGGACAGCGGCACAAGGGCGAACCTCAAGGGTATCTGGGGCACTGCCGACTCAGGCATTTTTACCGTTGGCAACGGCGGCACCATTTTGCGGCTGCAGGGCAAAACCTGGGCTTCCATGTTCGTCGGGCCGAGCATAAATCTTAGCAGCATATGGAGCGGCGCCGATGCCGGCACGTTCGCCGTTGGCGACGGCGGCACTATTCTGTGCCTGCAGGGCGACAAATGGGTTGCGATGAGAAGCGGCACGACGGCAAATATCAATGCCCTCTGGGGCAGCGCCGATGGTAGCGTTTTTGCCGCAGGCAATAAAGCGTTTATTCTGCGCCTGAGTGAACTATAAACAGTGGATTGAACTGCACCTATAATTTAAGGGAAATAGTACCCCTTATCTTGGAGGCTGTTGTAATTGTGTTTTCTGGTTATCTCCAAAGCTGAACATGTATGCGGTAGCGAATTCCATGCGCTGTCTGGATTCCCGCTTTCGCGGGGATGACAGAATCAGGGGTTACTTCAGCTTTGGAGATAACCAGCTTGTGTTTTTGTAGGTCGTCCGCCGCGGCGAACGACCGTTCCCTACGGCTTTCCCGTTGGCCGTGACGACACCCGGGGAGCACAGTCTACAGTAATTGTTATAGAGCAGAGATTATGACCACCGGCATCGGACTTCTTTCAGGCGGGCTTGACAGCATGCTTGCAGTCAAGGTGTTGCAGGCCCAAGGCGTTCAGGTTGAATGCGTGTGCTTCGTGACCCCGTTCTTCGGCCCGGATAAGGCCAATCTTGCAAACCGGCAGCTCCGTATCCCGCTGCACATTGTCGATATCACTGACGTGCATCTCGAGATGCTTAAAAATCCGCGCTACGGCTACGGGAAAAATATAAACCCCTGTATCGACTGCCACGGCCTGATGCTGCGGGAGGCGGGCTGCCTCATGAAAAAGCTGGGCGCGCAGTTTGTTTTTACCGGCGAGGTGCTCGGCGAGCGGCCCATGTCGCAGAATAAAAATTCGCTGCGATGCGTTGAGAAGCTCTCTGGCCTACAGGGCTATATCCTGCGGCCGCTGAGTGCGCAGCTGCTGCCGGAAACCATACCCGAGCAGGAAGGCCTTATTGACCGCTCGCGGCTGCTCAGCATTGAGGGCCGCTCCCGCAAGCCCCAGCTTGATCTGGTCGCAACATACGGCATCACGGAATTTCCCGAGCCTGCGGGCGGCTGCCTGCTCACCGATCCGGGCTACAGCAGGCGGCTGCGCGATCTCATGCAGCGCGGTTTGGAGCTCTCGCGGCGCAACCTTGAGCTTTTAAAAGTGGGGAGGCATCTGCTGCTGGATGACGGTACGAAAATTATCATCGGCCGTCACGAAAAGGATAATGAGCGCATTGAGGCGCTATGGCAAACCGGCGATGTCATCATCGTTATGAATAATGATATGCCCGGCCCCACCATACTTATTGCGGGTGGCGGCGATGCTGCAGCCATCGAGTTTGCAGCCTCTGCCTGCGTGCGCTACAGCTTTGCAAAACTTAAGTCTTCAGCACCCGTTGCCGTTACTATGGCCGATGGAACAAAAACCGTCGTGCAGGCAACAGCCTGCGCTCAGGAAGAGATTGCCCGGCGCCTTTTGTAAGGCAAACTGGGGGGCAAAAATGGGGTGCTTGATTTATGCAAGCTCGGGCAATGCCCAGGCCATTCTCTATCCGGTCGGTGGCGAACTTGCTGATTTGTCAACACCCAATATGCTTATCGGCGGCATGCCCGATGTTGTCTACAAAAGCAGCTCCGCCGCCATCACCGGCCCGGCTCTACATCTTCTCCGACGGCGTGCACGAGGTGCACCGGCGCGACATCATGTGTGTCATGATGTTTGCCTATGTTACCTACCTGTTCAACCTTGTTCAGTGGGTTATTGTCGGGATCAGATCATTGCTGCAGCAGCATAATGCCGACCATGGCTCGTTCATGAGGTCCAGGCCCGGGGCACTGCTCTTCCTTCATTGCCGGACGCTGTGTGGATTAATAAGCCGAAACCGGTCCCTGTGAGCGAGGAAAAAGCACACTGGATTGCGGTCGATAGATGCCCCAAAGTTATTGACAATTTCCGGGATCCGCACGGAGTTCTAATAAAACATAAGGTGCCATAAAGCTCCATAAACAAATTTTTTTCATAACTTACCCCTTCTCATACTAATCTTTTAAGCAGCAAAATAAATCCATGAAGCGCATTTACTATATATTCCGAACCTCCTTTCCTTATTTACAGATTAGCTATTTATAAAATGCGCGTAAAAGCCTCCGGCTTAGCCTGTGCCGCATTCAAAATCCGGCTTGCATACCAATTATTTGGTAAAAGTCATCAAGGTCCTTTGATCTCCCGGCGATCTTAATATAGCATAGACGATGCCGTTTCAAAAAAAATGCTTCGATAAAAACAGAAAGGTAATTAGGAGAGTTTCACACAAGACTGTGCCATGGTACGAACTGAGTCGTACAATTTTATTGGGCCACCCAGATTTGTTTTCTGTGCAGGCCCTGCTTGACGAAAGCGCCGCTTGACATGACGATGCGTTCAGGAATGACTTTCGTGATGAGCTGATTTTTCTGGATGTTGGCCAGTATGGCCTCGCGGGGCATTTTACTTTTCATCTCGTCGGGCATGTGGTTCATGGCCGTCTGCAGGCACAGCTCGGCGGCCTGATCAAATCCCGGATCGCCGTACTTGAGCTGCACCGCCTTACCCGTAATCTGCACGCCGATGGGGTCCATGAAATATTTCATGTCGTCGCGGTGCTTCACATACACCAGCGACGCCCTTCCGTTTGCCGCGATATGGAACAGCTTCTCGGTCTGCTTTTCCGACGAGGCGACGAGCGCAAGGGTTGCCGGGTCGAGTGTAAACTCGAGGCAGGTCGCCAGGGGCTCGTTTTTGAATGCTGTTGCCATGACATACATCTCGCGGTAGTCTCCGGCGCCCTTCAGGGTCTCAAGAATCGCCTTCTTTATTTCCTGCTGCGACAGCCGGCCCTTCGCGCTTTTCGTGAGCGTCATGGTCGCGGCCGTATAAGCATCGGCACCGTTCCATTTATGGCAGTCGGCGCACTTGAGTGTGCTGTCATAGGGCATATGAAAGGGGGATTTCTGGACGGGATTCACATAAATATACGCGGGGCCGCCGTCTTTCCAGTCGGCGCCTTGAGCCCACGAGATTCCCGCCCCTGCCAAAACAGCTGCTGCGCCAGCCAGCGCCACAATTATACGCTTCATCTTTTCTACTCCGATAAAAGGTTGTTTGGATATTTATTAACTCCAGCAGGCTTTATTCCTGGATCCCCGCTTTCGCGGGGATGACGGTTTGCGCAAATATAGCAGCAAAAAACGGGGTCATTCCCGCGCAGGCGGGAGTCCAGTCAGTGCAGTGCATGCATTAAAGCCCGTAACTGGAGCTTTCTAAATATCCACACAAAATTGTTTCTAAAACAACGCCTCAAGCCCTAGATCGGCAAGTTCTTTGCCAAAAGCATGCTCGACCATAATGCCGCCGGGGTCTTTCTCCAGCATGTTCGTGCGTATTGCCTGCCGCCGCTTAATCAGGTACTGCATATAGGCCGGGTCCCGCGGCTCATCCTTCTCCCAGAGGCTGTGGTACACGTTAAGATAGTCAAGAATGAGCTTCAGCAGGCGATCCTGATGCTGCTTGTTGCTGGGATGAAAGTCGGCATTGATGTAGTAGGGCGATATCATGACCCGAAACCAGTTCGGGTCACGGGTGGAAACATCGGGATAATGCTTTTTGCCCTCCAGCCATAGGTCTTCCAGCGGATCAAGATACTTCTCCATATACGGAATATCGCAGATGCTGTCAGCCGTGGGGTAAAAATCAAGAATGAAGTAGCTGCCTTTCTCGCTTTCCGCCCAGAACGAGGAGAATACCGGCAGGGCATGCTGGTCATCGGGCCAGATGATGGTGGTGTAGCACATGAGCTTGTCCTTGAACGACTGCACGGTGAAAGCGATTTTTTCAAGCTTGGGGACCGCCCACAGATATTTATAGCTCCACAGGATCGGACCGCCCTTAAGGTCCCACAGGGGCCGTATGTCCTTACCCTTGTAGGTCTCCATCTTCGTGCCGCCGAACTTTTCGATCGCCTTGAGCATTTCTTCGCCATAGGGCGGGAAAGTATATTCTTCTGACATTGTGTTCTCCTTGTTGTAAGATAGTTTTATCAGCCGGGCACAGCACGCACTGCATTTTCTATTTTATAATTTACAATTTTCTGTCATCTCGACCGCAGGGAGAGATCTTAGGCTAAAGCAAAACAAGGGCTTTAAAATTGATGCGCAAGGGCGCAACCTTCGGACTCATCCCGCCTGCAGCGGGATTCGAAATGAGATCAAAAACGATTGCTCCGCCGTCTCTGCGGGATGACACAATTAAATCTACAATTTTATAACAAACTGCTCCCTGCCCTCTTTCACCGCAGCGCGTGCTACGACCTCGAAAGTTCGATTCTTCATGGCAGGGTTTTCAAGAGCATCCACGCATACGCGGGCTATCTGCGCGCGCTTCACGCGACCGGTGATCTTGCCGCCCTCGCCGAAGGCAATGTCATCGGGCAGCTCATTGTCGGTATACCCGCCGGGCCGTATGATCGTATAATCGATGCCGCAGGACTGTATGAATACCTCGCTCTTTCCCTTGGCCTTCAGCACGGACATCATGGGCCATTTATACATGCACGATACGGCATCGCGGCTGTTGCCGGCTCCTATGGATGAAATGACAACGATCTGCTTCAGGCCCTTTGTCTTCGCAGCTCGCGCCAGGTTCTGGTTGCCCATATTGTCGATCTTGTCGTTTTCCGCCCCGCTGAAGGGCTTTTTTGATCCGATGGCGCTTATCGCATACTGGGCGCCTTCCATGGCCTTCTCAAGGACTGCAACGGAGCTGAGATTGCCCTCGGCAAACTCGACACCCGTGAGCCCCGATGTTTCCGGCGAATCAAACGGCGGCACCATAAGAGCCCTGACCTTGTAGCCCCGTTTTAAAAGCTCCTGCACAACCAGCCGGCCTGCCCTGCCCGTAGCTCCCGCTACGAGTACTATCTTTTCCTCTGCCATAACTTCCTCCTGTGTGCTTCTTTTTCGTAAGAGTGCTGCCCCGGTTTATCCACTGCCGGGATTATACCGTGACTGACTGATTCAGTATCCCTTTGGGAAAATCCAGGTAGCGCGCCCTTTTCACCTTGATCTTAATAACATCCATGGGCTTCATGCCCTGCAGATCAATTTTTTTCAAATCCACCCGTTCCTCCATTCTGATAATTTTTTTTGCCTCCTCATATCTTTTTCCATCTCCGGGGGTGATGATTTCCGCCTTTCCCCACAGCTGCAGGCCCACAACCGATTCAAAGCCGGAATAGTTTCCATAGAGGCTCACCGAAACATTCGGGTTGTCCAGAATGTTTTGCACCTTCCCGCCCCCTTCCGTAAATACATAGATGGTGAAATCTTGACTTCGATAGCGCACCGGCGTGGAGCGGGGTATACCCTGCGAGCAGGTTGCCAGCGTGCAGATTCTGTGATTTTTTAAAAATGTTTTGATCTTTTCTTTCAGCTCCTCGGGTGCTAACCGGGTTACCCGACCTTTAGCCCTGGTCACAAAATCCGCTTCCAGTTGTTTGTCATAGGCCTTTTCCATGGCGGAAACAGTTGAACGCCCCATTGCTGTCTCTCCCTGTTGAATAATTATTTATGAGCCCCGGTTATGAACTTCGGCTTAAACACAAGCAACATGCTCGGCACGATAAACAGCGCGCCAAGCATGTTGAATATCAAAATAATTGCCAGCAGCATGCCCATCAGGGCCTGAAACATCATCTTTGACATGAACCAGAAAATGATGCCGATGGTCAGTGTGGTTGCAATAAAGATAATCGCCTTGCCTGTGGTGCCCAGTGCGCTGCAGATTGCATCATCAAGCCTTCCGGAGCTCTTGTATTCTTCTATGATCCTACTCACCAGATAAATACCGTAACTAACCCCAAGACCGATACCGACCGACGAGACCGGCAGCGTGGCGGTTGTCAGGGGAAGCGGCGGATTCATGAGCACCATGAATGACAGCGCAAGGGCATTTGATATGAGCAGGGGTATCGTGATAAGCACAGCAGCAATAATGGATTTAAAAGACACCCAAACGCACACAAACACAATGAGAACGGCAAGGGCAAATGTCCAGAACTGATACATATACAGACACTCGTTAATGGCTGCCTGCACGCCCACGGCGCCGCCTGCCAGACGGTAATGAATAACAGGCGTATCGGGTACGGGCGGCTTGTCAGGCAAAGGCGGCTCGGGCTTTCTGACCATGCTGTCGATCCAGTAGACGAATTTGTCGAAGCCCTCGCGCTTCACATCCTCCATGCGGCATCCGAAGATGGATTCA
>Ga0209777_10001015_pt1 | contig 42780 bp, 44 predicted proteins | sample FrelakmetHBP12HB_FD_187147 | JGI IMG/M metagenome (GOLD analysis project Ga0209777, IMG submission 187147) | Freshwater lake sediment microbial communities from the University of Notre Dame, USA, for methane emissions studies -HBP12 HB (SPAdes)... | ecosystem: Environmental > Aquatic >...
TAGATAATTGATGTGTAAAATTCTTCCTCTTATTCGTGATTCTCTCATGGATTTTGGTAACAACCTTTTTCACTTGCTTTCTTTTAAGAGTCCCCTTGATTTGTTTAGCCAATTTCCTTTGTGCCTTAGCAAGATTGTCTTCTTCCTTTTTGAAAAACCATTCCCTTTTGACTTTACTTCCATCAGACAAAACAGCAAATACTTTACACCCTAAATCAATACCAACCGCAGGATTGTCATTAACTTTTTTGACAATCTCATTTTCAACAGCAATCACAACAAACCACTTACCTGTCGGGGTTTTCTTAACAATGCAAGTCTTCATCAATCCCTTGATTTGTCTATGCAAAGCAATTTTAACATGACCTATTTTAGACAAATAGATTTTACCATCATCTGTGAATTTAAAACTGCTATTGTTCTGTGGATAAGTAAAAGAATTGTAACGGTCTTTTGCCTTGAATCTTGGGAATCCCGGAGTATCACCTGTCTTGATCCTTCTGAAAAATGCCTGAAAAGATTTATCTAATCTCCTCGGAACATCCTGAAGAGTCTGTGAATAAACCTCTTTTAGAATATCATCCTTGATCACTAATTGAGGAATCTCTTTGATTTGTGTAAAACAAGATATGGATTTTTTAGAAGTCTTGTATGCTTCGATTTTCTGATTCAGGAAATAATTCCAAAGTCTCTGACAAACAGACAAAACAGTATTCATCTGCTTTGCCTGATTCTTTGTCGGATATATCCTGTATTGAAAATTCCTCATTTACTTAATCCATCTCTTTTTACGAGCTTCTGCTAATCTCTTGATTCTGTTTTCTCTGTCTTCTTGGGTTATTGTCTTCTTTTTACCCTTATTAAGAGAACCCAACATACTTGCTGCTTTTCTAATTTCTTTATTCATTATTTAGAACCTTATCACTATAACGAATTAGTGTCAACCATTTATTAACAAGTTTTTTGTTTACTGTTCGCTTTCATCCCACGGTTAAAAACGCTCGCTGTCGCTCGCTCCGTGGGTCTTCCCGCTCACCTTCATAAATTAGCACCCCTATGACCACAAAGACTGCATGTGACAAAATCTATGTTCTCCACCTTGTTAGCCCATATATCAAACAAGTCTCCATCAACTATCGAATCAACAGGAGGATTGTCAACACCCCAAGCCCTAATCCAAGCATCCCTCTTCCCAACAACAGAACCATCAGGACAACGATATGCCACATGTTTGATGTACTTGCCCCCATTGGATTCAGAACCATACTTCATTCCAGTATGAAACTCCGCAACCATCCTAGACACCTTCCCCGATACCATCTGTGCCTGTGGATACTTCTCAAGATACTGCTCCTTCGTCATCCCGTGCGACTTACGAATATGCTCCGACACCTTACTTACCCTTGTATTGCATTCCCTACAGACTACATACTCTTCACCCTCTACCATGCCAGCCTTCCAGTAATTCAAAGGGCTCACCATCCACTTCTGAAGCTGATTGGAACTCCTAAAGACCCTGCCAGACCCATCAGGAGCCACTAGGTTGCCTTTGCGCCTGTCAACCTTAGACCTCGTAGCCCTGCTGAAGATAGGATTCTCATTCATATCCCTGACAGCCTTATCTATCCAAGCATCTACCATAGGACGAATACTCTCCCACCGAGTCATTACATCCTTCTCCCACAAAACAAGACACTCAATCCCAGCAGACTTGTAAGCTGCAACCACTTCCTTCTCATGCTCTACAGGATCAACACCTATCACCTTCTCCGAATGATAATAGTCACCAAACAACTCTATAACATACTTGCTTCTGTGCTTTTCACTACTCAGTTTTCTATGTTCCCTTGAAGCAGATAAAGCCGATTCCAAAACATTAGACGGGAATACCATAAAGTCAGGATTCAGGTCTTTACCTACTTTGCCATACTTACAAACACCAGTCTTTGTACGAATAAAACGTCCACCATATCCTGTGAAAACAACATTATCGCAGGTATGTTCATCAAAGAATTTTTCCAGTTCAGAAGGTCCATTTTGTGCAGACTCATTTTGACGGATGAAGACTTCCTCGTTCTGCATAGGATGATGTGTTCCATACCTACGCTGGCTAGTCTCCACTATCTTGTCTTGAACTTCGGGATTGGAAAAGGGATTCGCATAACCATGTTTTTTAAGATGTGTCGCCTCACGCTTCTTCTGTGCAGCTTCAAAATCAGTATTGGCATTTATCTTGTCCTTGATAATAGATGTTCTCAATTGAAGTCCCCTACCAACTTCAATAGCAATCTTGTCTTCATCCCAACCATGATCTTGCTTTAGATGCTTCCCCAATCTCACAAATGCCAACTTGCATTCTGGGCACTGTACATAATCTTTGTTTAATTCGTATTTATCAGGATGATCAGCAACACATTTTTCTCTATGCTCCTGCGCTGTCTCTGGCTGATACCACTCATTACAAATATTACATTGAACAGCACCCCGCTTCTCTGACATTGGCTTAAAATGCTTCCCTATATTTGCCTCTTTTTGTCTTATCTTCATTGTCTCTGATATTGTTTCTATACCATGTAGTTGTTGATATACAGCTACAGTCATAGAATGGCACAAGCGAATATGAGGTTCTAAATTATCCGAACGCATCCCGCAAATACGACACACAACAAAATCAGTTCCCTCTTTCCCAGTCACAAACTGATTCAACTCTTTCTGTATGTGTTTTTCAAAATTACACAAATAGTTAAATTTGCCCCCGCAATGTGGACAAACATGCTCCTCTTTAGGTTTCTCTATCTTGGGTTTCTGTTGCCACGTCTGAGATACGGATTCTCCCTGTTTCTTCATCACGGACTCGCAAGCTACTTTTGCTTCTGGGAATTTTTGACGGTATTCTTCTGCTGTTATCCCATGCTTAGACAAATGACGATTCAACATCATTCCCTTGAATCCACATATCTTACACTCCACGAAATCTAAGTTCTCTTGCGACATACCTACCTCCATGTTTTCTTCAATATGTCACAAAATCAGAATCATGTCAAATAAGATTTTCTGAATAATAGGGTGTTGTAGTAATCCTTTTACTTTGCAGATTCTTAGCATCACAAGTGTATAAAAAAAGACTCCCTTGGATTTCTCCAAGGGAGTCTTATGCTTTGCTATACAGGTCTTTACATCAACCCATAAGAGTTAGACTCTTATCATACGCGGGTGATGGAAAGTGTTTGCAAGCTGAAGGGGTTATACGCCCCAATTCCTAATTGTTCAAAAATACTGAAACCAATCAGACGGTTCTTAGGATCATCAGCAGACAGCACAGTAAGTTCGGTTCTGACTGGGATACGACCGAAGAACTCAGGCTCGCCGCAAACATATACTGTGCCTTCCGGTACAATACGAGTTACGATAAGCTTTGCGCCCCACAGCGTAGCCATAAGACCCGTCTTCAGCAAGACAGCCTGTGTCTCGATGTCAAGGGTATCGCGGTCCCACTTACGAAGGTCAGCGTAATCCTTGGCGTTCAGGAACACATTGGCGACCCGAATATCTGTCCTTTCAACATTTGCGAAGGCATCGGCCAAAGCATTTGCTGTAAGGTTACCAGTTACTGGGATTGCTGGGTTTGGGTTCGTTGGGTCAGCAGCAAGAGCATCCATGACTGCGAAAACCTTACGGTCTTCCTCAGCTTGAATCTCAGCCTTGGCCAGATCAACCGAACGCTCAATCAGGTCAAAACGACGCTGCTTGATTTCAGTGAGCTGGATTTCTGGATTGCTGGCGATTTCAAAGAGTGGGAACAAAACACGCTTTGGCTTCGCAACTGCAACAATGTTTTCGCCTTCCTCTCCAACAACATAGGCCGTGATGTTCGGGTCTTTGTCGTAGATTGGGAGTGCGCCATCGGGAAGGGCTTCGACATAGAATGCCTTACGACCAACCGATGTATAATCTCTCCTGCGACGGAGAGGTTGAATCATGCTCGCTGCCAAACGCTGACGCCCTGCGGCGGTGCGGATGTGGCGGGAGATGATTTCCTGCTTAGTCTGATTATCCATTGACATTGTAATAATTCTCCTTTATTACATCGATTCATCCCTTATTTCAGGGTTAATCAGGCTTTGAATCCAGCCTGTTTACTATAAGACCCAAACACACTGCTCCTAAGAACAGATAATTTGGGTCATATTGTCACCAACACGCCATTCGGCATCCGTTGATGTAGTGTGTCTGGGTGTACCTTTCGATACACCCAGACTGAAAACTCATATACGCATATCAAGACCGAGGGTCGGGCTTGCTGTGACTGGAGCCTTTGTAACGATACCAACAACCGTCTTAGGTGCGGATTCGTTAGAAGCTTCATTTGTCAAGAAACCCTGCGCCGAACTATACAGAAGATTGCCAACTGTATAAGTCAGGTTTGCGTTATTAAGGGCGTTACGGGTTTCATAGACATCAACTTCAACTGATGCCATGCACTTCATAACTGTAACCTTACCGCTTGCCACTGCTGGGCTGTTTTCAAATGCAGCACCAGCCGCATCATTCACAAACAGACCAACTGGACGAAGGACATCAGTGCAAGGATAGACTGTGTAATCTGCACCCGCGCTGATACCTGCAACCGAACCACCCAACACACCACGAGGAGTGTTGACGCTCAGAGTCGTATTCGTGTTGACGCCATAGTTTGCCTTTGTGAAGCAAGTGTCAGCGAGAACAGGAATCGAGTTGAGCATACCACGAATCAGAATTGTAAGACTCATAACTTAATCCTCTTTCTTCTTTTTGTTTAACGGCTTACTTAAAAACATTGCTCACATCGGGAGCCGAATCCCAGATGGAACTGATGTCAACCGGAGCTGATTCCGTACCAGCAACCTTCGGCTGTCCACCGAGCTTCTTAATGCCAGCCTTTTTAGAAGCAACCTTGGGTTGAACTTCTTCGTTAGCTGTCAAACCATCGTCAGCGAATACAGAAGCGAGCTGTGCATCGGCTTCGGGATCATCTTCCATATCCTCTTCCGTTGCCTGAAGTTCGATGTCCATATCTGTGCTCGACTTCTTAGCTACAACTTCTTCTTCGTCCTCTTCATCTTCCGACTTCTTGGACTTGGCTTCTACCTTGTCATCCTCGTCCTTATCATCGGTAGCTTTTTTGTCTTCTTTCTTTTCCTTGGATTCATCAATCTTCTTCTGGATGAATTCAGGAATTTCTTTCTTATCTTCGGACTTCTTGGACTTGGCTTCTTTCTTCTCTTCTACCTTGTCATCCTCGTCCTTATCATCGGTAGCCTTCTTCTCTTCTACCTTGTCATCCTCGTCCTTATCATCGGTAGCCTTCTTCTCTTCTACCTTGTCATCCTCGTCCTTATCATCGGTAGCTTCTTTTTCTTCGGTCTTTTCTTCGACCTTTTCTTCTACCTTATCTTCGGACTTCTTACCCTGAGCGAGGTCACGGGAAGCCTTCTTCTCTTCCTTTTCCTCTTCCTTCTTGTCTTCCTTTTTCTCATCCTCTTCGGCATACAGCTTCTGAGTTGCTGAGAAACGCTCAAGAGTACGATCCATAGCTTCAGAACCCATAGTCATCAAATCACGGGCCTGCTTTTCAATAACTTCATCGTCAACCTTTTCGCCAAGCAACAGAACGGCAATACGAACTGCCTTATTTGCTGCAACACGAACGGATGCTACGGTTGGGGGATTGGACTCGGGAACGCCGAAACCAATATCATCACGGGCATCATCTTTCCACTCGTGACGCATATCGGGCAACTCGTGATTTACTTGCTGCTCGAATGTATGGTACTGATCCCACGCTGGGTCTTTACGATCAGGCTGATTCACATTACCGGGATAGGGAATGCTCATATCTGCACCCTGACGCCTCTGAGTAAGTCTAACTCTGCTCATGTTATTTTGCTCCTTTGATTCGGGCGTCAATCGCATCCGCAATTTTATCAAGACGGAATGCCAATTGCTGACGACCATGTTTTTCAAGATAGTTTGCCACTTTATCCAACCTCTCCGAAGCCTTCATCAAACGGGCTGCGGTTTCAGAAGCTGTTGCACTGTGACCAACCTGACGACCGACTGCTTCCATAGACTCAGCAGAAGCCAACTCTTCACCGTGCATTTCCTTCTCAACTTCCGAAAACTTGTCCTGAGTGATTTCTTCTTCAATGCCACTAGGGTCTTTCTCGCTTGCACAGGTAGCATCAACTTCTTCTTCGTCCTTATCTGCGGCGATACACTCATCACCATCGGGCTCTTCATGTATATCAAGCATATCATCGCCCGCATACGAACCCAATTTCTTTTCCAAACTTGTGATTTCGGCAATCAGACTCTTACGGGCATCCGTAGAAGCTTTGATACCGAGCTTTGCTTCAAGGGCTGCAACCCTCGCTTGTAGACTCTCATCGCTCATTTAAATATCCTCCAGTTTTTCTTTTTTGTCCGTGTTCTGGACACCACAAGGTCACACCTATGAATAAAATATCAAAAAATTATTAAAGGTGATTTTACTTCAAAAATTTTTGAAGTAGCCTTGCAATCCATTACTCATTCATCAATATTTTTGCCATCTTAACCAGCTTCGAGGCTACATTCATCCTCTCTGCTTCCGTAACAGGCCAATTTGCATTGGACTTGGCGTTCTGGTCTCCGTTATCCTTCAACTGGACACCAATATCACGGGTTGTTACGATTTCCTTCTCTTTTTTTGCTATCTCGTCAGCAGTAGCCGCCAAGTCAGCATCATCGCAAGCTGTGAATGTTTTTTCCATAGCTTCGATTTCCCTCAAAACCTCTGCGGCTTCACGGGAATTACTTGTTAGTCTCTCTCTCATTACCTTCTCCTTATTGTGTTTTTATTTGAAAAACTTAGCCTCTTACTATTTTTTCAATCATCGCTTCTCTTTTGCGTCTCATCATTTCAAATCTTGCTACCTTCAAAGCCAACATTCCTGACTTGTCTGCCACACGAAGCTTAAACATATCATCCATGGTCATTGCCAGTTTCGCATCAGAGTAAGACAGAATTTTTTCAGCATCTTGGGGCAATCCACCAACATAATGATTCAGAACAGCCCCGTAAAATGCAGGTCTATCCACCCAAGAAGCCTCAATAAATTTTACAGACTTGGGATCAGCTTCCCATTTGCCATTTTTCTTAAAACTCCTACCACAAAGTTCTGCAACAATTCTCTCAGTTCCATCCTTGTCATAGTAGGCATGGGTCAGTTCATCATCCAAGTGCTTACAATTGGGCTGGTTATCTCCCATAATCTTGCCACAACGGGAGCATGTGATGTGCTCGGCAAGGCAACCCATCGACATAGCTGACATCTTACCTGAAACAATATCAGCCACTAAATCAGTATGTTTTTTAGAAGTCGCAACTAAAATATCTATGTAAAAAATATCTGCTTCTCTTTTTTTGGAATCTATGTATTTAACAGGTCTAGCAACGGCATCCAGAATCTTACCCTTTGACAATTCCAAGATTTGACAATTATGAACAATAACACCTTCAGCCACATAAGAATTATCATTTTCCACTTCAAGATTAAACACATCGCATCCTGTTTTTTCTTCAACAACGGAATCTACCTTAGAGGCCAACCATCTTCCTTCTGTAGTTGTAAAAATATGAGTCTTGGTTTTAGATTCCCTTAAAGATATTCTTTCATCATTGTATCCATAATCGCTATTCAGAGTCTTAGAATCCCTAACTGTAAACCAAAGCCCATAACCCGGACGAGATTTTTTTCCCGTTTCTGGTTGTGTGAAAACCTCATATCCGTCAATCATTTCTAATTGCGAGTATCTGGGTAAAACACCAGTTTCCCTATATGTGGGATTCAAACCAAGACGCCACGATATAAACAAAAACTGTTGAATTAAGGGTCTTGACTTCAACTCTATAGAATAACCCCTAGACTCACCTTCTCCTGTTCCGTCACCATTTAAGCAATGTTTTAGAATCAATGCTTGTAATTTCTTAGGCAACCACATGGCATCTGCATTTAATTTCTTAGCCCAAGCATATTTTCCACACCATTTGAAGAAAAATTCTGCAACTTTCTTATTACTCAAAGAAACATTGATTGATCCACTTTCTGTTTCATAAATGCGTGGAATACAATCACTTCTAAGCAATTCACCAAACTCTTCAATTAAAAGGGTTTTAATTCTTTCAGCAACATCACTCTCGTCATTACCTAGATTAAATACCACACCAGAATCGTCATCACTAAAGGCATTTGTATGAGCATAACTACCTTCTGCTAAAAACCACCCAATAAGTTCTACCCTATTTTCATTTATTTCATTATTTTCCACAATCAAGTCTGATACAGGATGGGTTAAAAAATCTCTATTAGGATTTAATTCTCCTGCATTTTTCCAAGTCGGAGCAGCCCCACGCTCGAATACTTCTCCTGCTTTTTTGTGAACTCCATGTGAAAATCCCACCCATTCAGAAAGATGGAAGAAATCTCTATCCCTATTAAATCCATTTGGTCTTCCTGTTTTTGGACAAGTTTCCCTAGCATGAAAAACCCAAAACGGATGATTACCAGTAACAAACAAGTCTCTGCAAAGTATGTCATTACTTGTCACCTTGAAAACAGAATCAGAAAATCTCTTTTGAACATTCTTTACTTTATCTGGAACACCCAACCTATTGATAACCATTTCTCCGGGTTGTATCTCTTGAATTTCTTTATATGTCCCGTCTGCCATCAACACTCTTGTCCCACTGGTAAAACAATGTTCCAAATAATTCTCGCCACCTATAAATGTCCTAAAAGTGGCAAGTAGAACCTCATTACTCCAAGCATTACCGTTGTTATTTACCAGTTCATTACAGGCTGGAACGATACTATGTCCATCAGCTTCCAATGCAACAGAGGCTACAATACTGCAATGGGAAAGAAGGTAGTCATCTTGGTTATATTTTTTCCAATCTACCTTAATGTCTCGGGCAACACGGATTCTGCCACCCATAGACATAGCATCCCATTCCTGACGAGGGTTCATCAGGATAGAGGCAACGGGCAGGTCAAGGTTCACTGACCTCGCACCTGCCATCGCCAAACACACACCATTATCGCATCGCCTGTTCATTGTTTCCCCTATCACTTATTTTTAACAGAAGTGATATATTAGGAATTATGAACTTTATTAGGGATGTATGTGTTCAATGCTGGGACTGTGTTATTTATCTTGCCAACCCGATCAGTGCTCATGAAGTCCTCAACAATCGTAGGCTCCTTACCTGCACCCTGATTGACAAAATTTGTAACACGGGAAGGAAGAGCAACCTTATTCTGACCAAAGAACGAAATTGCTTCATCTTCACGATTTCTCGGACTCAATTGATACGCTTTTGAATATGCCATAACTATCTCCTTTGCAGCTTCTTGCCGCGATTGTTTCCTGTTAAACTCTTTGTCTCTTGTTTATATTGCCTCAGTCTGTCCTGAGCGTATTTCAAAAATTTATTCCTCTATGCTTCTCAGATTACCCCTACGACTTTTAGCGGTAGTCACATCCACATCAACCTCGCCCGTACCCTTATCCACATCAATCGTAATGCGGGTTGTGGTGGTTTTGGATGTTGGCACCTTGAACCCACAAGACTCACAGGTATAAAGCTTCTCAGACTTCGTAAAAGGCTCTAGGTTCATATTACACCTGCACTTGGGACATAATGCGTTCCCAGCCTCTTGCTCCTCTTTAGTGAGCCTGTAGACCCTATCTGGTGCGCCCCAATACATAGCCCTGCGTGACTTGAGATTGCCAGACCTTATATTGAAATAGTCACTGCCCGGAGCACCTTGTTTTGTGATATGGCGGGAATTAACCACATCAAGTTGTCCATCGTCATACTGGACAGCCACATCATCATGGCTTATTGGTTTGTAATGACCCATGTTGACTCTTGGAATACCACGCCCATCTGTAGGTATCTTGCTCATATCAACGACAACACCTTTTTTGCCGTCATTGATACCGCCACCTGTAAAGACAATTTTATCACCGGGTCTAAAACGAGCAGCAGTCTTTTCAGAAGCTACCCTTGGACCTTCTTCTTCCGTAAACTCTATCTCAGCTATCTTGGGGTGTATGTCAGCTTGTTCCTTCATCTCCTTATGCAAATCCTTCTGAAGGTCTTGCATAATCGAGAAACCACCACCCCGAGGCTTGTCAATACCATGCGTCTCTGGATCACCTACAAATTGAGGACCAGTTGCAAAGCCATCTGCGGAAAGTTTCTGGCAACCACAGTCTACACTTTCCGCTAAATTAAAATTTACAGAAGCACTCTTTTCCTTCAATTCATAGATCAATTCCGAAGTTGACAGTCCACCATTGGTCTGAACTAAAGTATACCCATTATTTTCCAATCGCCACTTTTTTCTTTCTCCGTCCTTAATACTTCTCTCATCATTCCAATCAAACTTAACAATCTGACGCTTTGCAGATGTTCTTTCAACACTTGCAATTTTTTCCGCAGCCTTACCCTTTACACGCCTTGAAGAAGCCATGCGAGTCCTAACTATCTCACTCTGATAAGGCTCCAACATAATCTCATCTGGATCATGCTGTTTAAGACTTCCACCATTCCATAACACCATAACCTTGTTGAGTTTAGGAAGAACCTCCTTAACTACACCAAGGAAATGTGCCTGTTGTGATGTGACAGGGGTAACAAGGTCACCCACTTCAAACCTGTAAATCATGCTGGAAAGACCATCAGTCTCGCCCCACAAACTACTACCTCTGCGATTTTTCATAAAGATTGTGCCTCCAAGTAATGTTCAAAATATCAAAAAATAATTACAAGCCCTATAACCCACCCATCTCCTGCCCATATGTGTTTATTTTATCACCTACTGGCATACCTATTTCTACTTCCCAGCGAGGTTTGAATGTCCTCTTCAAAATCTTAGCCTTTTTGATATTTTTCAGCACAAAACCCTTAATATGTCTGTCATCCATATCAAAAGCAAAAAGCATCTTCCGTGTACCTATCGTCAACCTTCGATACCTGTAAGAATAAGGCGCAACCCTATAATCCTTGGTCTCACCTGTAGTAATTTTCGTATACCTAATCTCAATCTGATGTAACAAACTAGCAGCCTGACCAATGACAATTTTAATGTCCCTTGTCTTGAAAATACTCAAATCATCCCGCTTAGTATCCTTTTTCTTAGGCTTCTTAACAGGCTTCTTCTTTGCCTGCTGCTCGACAAATTTCAGCCTATTAATATCCCTCTTCAGGGCTTTAGAAAAAGATGCCATAAATCAGTCACTCCTACCCTAAGAAACAAATATCAAAAAATTATGAAGTCTAGGGTCTGCGCCATGTACCCGTTGGAAGGTCCGTAATGCCCCCACGATTAGCCTCTGAACCTATCTGCTGGTCATACATATACTGCTCTTCATCTAAATCAGTCTGCGTAGGTGGAGTCTCAATTTTGGCAGATGGATCACTAGACCAAGAAGCACACTGAATTCCATTATGACTATCTGGCTCACGCTCTGTATACCTACGATACCAGTAAAGACCGGGACAATATTTATGAACACACGAAAGGCATCCTTCTCCGGGTTTTCTAATTACTGTTCCATTGACAGGGTATGGAAATGAAAACATTTAAGCAACTCCTTCCTTTAAGGCATCTTCAGCAAATGAAGAAATATACTGTTTTACATCTAATCCTAATGGAATTGTATCATTCTTCTTTTGGTTATCTAGTCTCCACATAGGTTGTAAATTTTTCCAATTAAAACAAGCCCTCTGATGTAATGGAGTGGTCAAATCAAAAGCAGCACATGGAATAATATGGTCTATACTCCATTCCCCGTAATTGTCCCAGCTCATTCCACTGACAAATTTAACTGTCAACTTGTCTTTTAATTCTGGAATAGAGTATCCAAGTAAAGTTAATGTATTGGCACTTTTACATCCTCTATTTATTGCCCCACTCACTCGATTACGCAAATTTACACGAATACGATAACATACATCTGTTATATACTTTAGTCTTTGATATTCTCTCTGTTGGTTTCTTATCTTAGTCTTATTGTTTTTACGATACTCACTGGCTCTTTTTCTTATCTGTTCCCTATGTTTATCACCATATCTTTTCTGACGAATCTTTTGCCCTTCTTTGTGTTCTTTATTATATTCAATCACTCTTTTTCTATGGATTTCAGCATGTAGCCGAACATGATCTCTTTCACGTTTTCTAACTGCTTCAAGATTGTTTTGGCGATATTCTTTTTTATTTTCTGACTCAGCCATAATGCAAATATCACACCTACAACCCAAATCATATCCCCATACACCATGCTTAAAATCAACACTCAGCCATGCCTTGTTTTCCTTCTTTTTAGTAATATACCCTTTTAAGTAATTCGTAGCAGATGTTCTACAAATTTCACAACGACATTTATGAAATATATAACCATTCCTGCCATGCTTAAATGGACGCCCAGTAACACAAGAGATGCAACCTTGTCCAGTAGACCCAGATATTGTTTCACTATTGGGATACGGGAATGGGAAAGCCATACTATTTCCTCTCTAACACACGCCACACACCAGAATTTTTAGTAACAATATCAGGCTCACTCACTACATCCTTGTTCCCGTAAGATGTAAGACGAGCAATGACTTCATCCATAGTTGCCCGCCTACACTTACCATTTTCCATCGTTATCTGATTATTTGCAAGACCATCCAGATTTTCACAAATATCTGCCAAAACACCGCCAAGTGGAACAAAACCAGAATTACATAACACAATATCTACCCCATCCATCACTGGTATGTAATATTTCAACATGGTATCTGAATCCTACTTCACAGCCCCTTTCAAATCCGTTGGCGTATCTACCACCCTGTCCGCTATTCCGGGGTCTTTCCATGCGTGTGTCTTCGCAGCCGGTTTCTTGGCCATAGGCAACCCAGCCCAATGGAATACCGAATCGTACTTAGGATCATGTGAGTTTATACCCTTGTTCGTAATAAGCCAGTAATGCCCCATCTCATGTAACAGTACACCGGGACTTACCTCGCCCAAAGTACTCGGATTACAGCCCACGGTTATCTGATGTCCCCATTCGGTAAGCCCGCCTATCCAGTACCCCGGTGTAAGCTGCCAACACCACATACCATCAATCTTCTGCTCACCCTTGCGTAAAGATACAGTTATATTATCCACACGCTTGAGCGGCGTACCACAACGCTCTATACCGGCTTTGGCAATAGCCAGTTGTTGCATACACAATGCCTCTTGGCCTGCTGGGAACACATCGGCCTTGATCCCGCCCGTAGTACTGCACCCGGCTACCAGACAACACACCATCAACACCAACCCTGCGTATGTTCGTTTCATTTCGTCCTGCCCTTCATTTCGTACAACAATACGATCAACACTGCTGAGATCAATACTATCAACAACAATCCCGGCCATCTAGCGTATGCTTCGGTCAGTGGCATTCTGTTACAGCTCCTATGGTGTTATTCTTATGCTGTTTGCGGGACTCAACCTAATCTTGCTTCCGGCAGTAGTTCTAATCTTATAGAACTGGGGAACAAGCAAACCACCTGCACCCGCCGTACCCGACAGATCAGCGACCCTGTAAACTGCGTTACTTAACGCAGGGCTAGATGCTCGGTCATAGTACACGATCTTGCCTGATGTCACTCTTAATAACTGTTGTGTGGTAATATACGGGCTAACAAGTGTTCCGGAACCACTGGATGCGACTGTATTCAAATTACCCAGTGTGCCAATGTAACCCGATGTTCCGCAATCCAACTTGACCTGACTCACCTTGCTCATATCCAAACTGCTAAGAGTTATACCCCCACCTGTGCTGGTCAATACCAATGTTCCCCTAGTGCCACTGGGGGCTGACATAACAATCATTCCGCCAATCGTGATGGCGCCTACGGTTGAAATGGATGCTGAACCGGCACTCATACCGCCATAATTAGCTGTATTCAAGCCATAATCAAGCGTGACGCCTCCTGTACCGATATTGGTGATGGTAATGCTACCAGCATTGCCGCCATTATTACCTGTGAATGCCAGAAGCCCGTTAGTGGTTGACCCTACACTACCGCTGGAATAAGTGTCATTCGACGAAATACGAACACCTGTATAACGGGAAATGGTAATAGGGGCACCACCACCACCGTAACTACCACCGCCATCTTGACCAAAAGTGCTGATACTGAGAGCATTTAACGCACCTGTACCATCGCCTGTGAAACTGACAGGGCCACCGCTTACACTGGTATTGATTTCACCCATTGTCTTTATGACTCCAACAGTTGCAGAGCCAGTGTTGCTTACCACAATACTGCCTCCTATGTTTTCTCCAGAATCACTCCTAAGTGTGCCCAGCGAAACTGGGCCTGTAGTATAAACGCTTATGGAGCCGTTACTTGTAAAATAAGAAAAAGTACTACTATCTATTCCCCCGGCAATAGTCACACCGCCCGATCCAATAGGCGATGCAGGAGTACCTATAGTCACAGCACCGCCGGTGCCACCCCAATCACTAAAGGTTAGTATACTGCCCGTGTGCGCTCCAGAATTTGCGCCGTTCACGGTAGAACTGGCCGTCAGATTAACAGAGTTATATCCCATGAGACTAACTGCACCCCCATTTGCTGTGGGCTGGGCAAAAACAAGATTGTAAGCGAAGAGGCGTCCGATTGTTAATGCTCCTGAGCCATTACCAGTGATGGACACATTTCCAGCTACGTCATTAGCTATATGCGCGTCATCAGCATACGATAGATAGGTGTCTATGTTGGAAATCGTGCAGTTGCCTGCCTGAGATCCGATAGTGAACGAACCAGCGGGGGTCAACTTGCCATCTGCGCCCGCCAAGTAAGTATATACATTTCCGATGCCGATGACTCCGACATTCGTAATGGTCAGGTTTACCGTATTAGTTGTACCACTAAAATCGAAGTTCGTGGCCGTCAGCGTGCCCGTAAGCCCACCACCAGTGAGATTAAACACCAGATTGCTGTTACTCGACGGCTGGGTTACAGTATAATCCTGCATATTAACGCCAAGTGCGGGTGACACTTCCCATGTATAGTTCGTACCGGTAACCGCCGTATTGAACAGAGGCCATACTTGTGAGCCACTCGTAATAGCAAAGTTGTTGGTCATCAGCCAGTAGCCGTTAGTGACCTGCAAGAAACCTGAGCCAGATAGATACGGAGACAGATTGTTTGTACCGTATGTGCTCGGTGGGTACTGAACACCATTAACTGTAAGCACACGCGCCTGATTCGTGCCGGTGTACGACAGGTTCATCGTTCCGCCAGATACCAGATTAAGTGAACTGTTGAACGCTATGTTCGTTTTCTGTAAGGTCAATGTGCTTACAGGGGTCATCGTCACACTACCGTTGAATGTGGCGTTGGTGGTTACTACTACTGTAATGTTTGTTCCTATATTTAAGTTCGCTGAATGGACTTTATTCGTGCCACTCATATTGAAGGTGTAGGAACCATTAGGATTGGCAATCGTGAAAGTATATGCCGTAGCCCCAACATTCGTAAGCGATCCTCTAAATGTATTGTTGACTCCGGAGCCACTGAGAGTTGATGGTGAACCGAAATTACCACCCATAATTATATCGCCGTTGAGTGAAAATGTCTGAGCACTGTTGCCAAGACACGCGTTGGTATTGAATCGGAAATTATTTCCAAGCCCCTTTGTGGTACTTAAGCCACTAGCTCCGTACAAGGTGTCAAACGATACAGTACCTCTACCAAAAGCATCATCAGTACCGGCGACTAAATAGAAAGCGCCCGACCCTACATCATTGCTTATTGACATTGTGCCGGTAAAATTCGTGCTGTTGTCATAGTTGAATGTAAAAGATGAACCGGAAGTAGCGTGTTGAACCAGCGTTACGCCCTGTCCATTATCAATGAATCTGCCCCCAAAGGTAGTGGGGCCGTTCTGATCTCCGCCGTTTCCTGTGTACAACGTCGGCTTGTTACTTACGATTGTTGTACCGTTAAGGATCATAGTTTTTCCTGATCCCCAGAACGTACAGTTAGTGGTTATGATCGTAGTGTTGGTCTGCGTAGAAGATAATACACTACCGAAATCAACCGTTCCTGAATTAACAATCAGTGTCCCTGCCATACAGTTATCAGCATTAGGCTTGAACGTCGTACCGGCATTGATAATCACATTAGATGGAACAGCATTCGATATATTCAGGGCAAGAGAACCTGCGTTTACCATAACATCGCCGGTAAACGTATTTGTGCTATACATAGAAAGTGTGTTTGCTCCGGTCTTTGTAATGCTTCCACTGCCGGATACCACACCATACAATCGCAGTTCTGTTAATGCGCCACCATTCGGCACGTACATCGTGGTATTTGTATTGAGCTGAATCGGCCCCATCATGCCGAAGAAGTTGTTGCCCGTTTGCTGAATAATACCACCGTTCATAATCGTATTGGTGAATGTAGCGGTAATCCCCGAAGGCAAACTGTCCAGTGTAGCGTTCGTGTGGATGACCAGCGTACCTGCAAACATTGTGCCGCCTACTGCGTACACCGTTCCAGAATAAATGTTGAACGTCCCAGTGTATGCCGAACAGGAAGCGGTTAGGTGCATACCCTGTGAACCAATTTTGTTTATTGTACCATTGCCTGTGAACGCCCCTATAGGAGTTTGATTGAATAGCTGAGAACCGTTTAAGTCAATCAAGTTGGTTGTACCGTTCGCATACGTGTTCGTACCTGTAAGTCTGGCGGTCTGCTGTACAATAGGCACGCGCAGTGTTCCATTACTCCACACTATACCACCAGCTGCCGAGTAATCAGCATTCAGCGTGCCTGTCCATAATTCACCGCCTACTACGATCACCTGTCCTGTAATTGTCGCACTTGTGTTTACCCACTTGCAAATACCATTCGTGTAAATGTAACAGACATCTCCCGCCACCGGAAGCTGGGCTGGTGTCCAGTTGGCTGTAGATGTCCAGACATTAGTACCCTGCCACACAAGGGTAGTAGCCTGTACCGAATACGCCCCTAGCAATAAGCAAAGTAGAGTTATCAGTTTACGCACATTGGCTCCTTATTGAATCTTCTCACCGAACCACCAGTTCGTGTTGCCACCTGCTAGACCTACATCATTGGTACTAAACCGACGAATGCCTAGCTGGTATGTGTTGGTGGCGTTGCCCGGTGCAAAGATGTATGTCCCGTTAGCCAACGGTATATCAGCGTTATCCCCGGATACGGCAAGGTCAATATCTCTGATCGCCGTTCCGTTCTCAAACAACACCACATACCAGCCTCTACCAGCAGTTACAGCGGCTCCCGCACGTATCGACCAGTTTAGCCGAACTAGACTAGTACTGTTAGGGGACCATACACCGTTAGTGTGTACATTGTACGGGTCGGACACCTCTGTGTTGAACGCTATCGCTGTTGACGAGACTGTAGCAGTAGCCGCAATCGCACATTGTGATAGGAACTTGTAATAGAAGCTCTGAACGATGGCCGGAGTCAGCGGTAACCCGCCTAGCCATGTATTGCCATCTGCATCCACCTTCATCGTGGGGATATCATCCAGAGGAGCCGTATACGCTTGTAACCTGCTTCCGCCATGACGAGTAATGGCCTGTACCCACGGCGCAGTTGTTACCGTATTCGTACTGCGTATACGCACCCAGTATAATGAATTAGTGTAGGTATCAACTACCAGATTGGTGGTAGTCCAATTACTCATATTCTCCGTATCATATACAATATCACCACTCTGCGTGAATGACGCTGTTGTATCTGTTATATTGCTTACGCTGGCCCATGCCCCACCGTTCCAATACTCTACCACGCTAACAACGCCAACAGCGGCAGTGGTTATGGTGAAATGTAATGAGCTAACCGGTACTGCTACACCAATATACATAGCCGAGTTCGTACCGGTTCTGAACGGTCGAAACTCACCGTACTGTGATGTATTGGCCTCCATTGACCGATCTATCCACCCAGCCGTACCATTGAAGTTGGTATTGACCATTACTTCATCAATAATCATAGGTGATACGCTCAATGTAGCTCTTGGTAACTGCGGTATGGCTAAAAACTTATATGTCTCGTTCAGTTGATGGCCGGTAATCGCAGTGAAATACAGATAAATACCGTTACCCAGATTAGTGGAGGTCGCTGACATGGTATTCGTGCCAAGCGTAGTGTACGCTGACTGTGAATCGGGTGCCGTCTGAATCCTATATGTATCGGCCACCGCATTGGTACTAACCACCGTCAATAAGTAGAGTAACTGGTAGTTAGGTGTGTAAACTGTACGAGCCGCATCAATCTCGCAATCCGATGACTTGTCCAGAGCCGAGTACATTGTATGATAACCCAACAGATTGTTCAATTTGTTTATACCTAATCTGCCAGACCTGCTTATAGTCATCAAGTCCTTACCCGCCTCATAATCAGACAAATATAGATACTTACCGTTTTCTCCACGATATGTATTTATAGCAAAGGTCGTCTTGGTACTCTCCATGAACAGGATATTCTTGTCTATGTTAGTAGGACCGCCGATAACTATACCACCCAAGCCATTACCGAAAGGCGTAGCAGGGATATTAGTTACAATAACCGTAAGTGAGTCAGCCTGCATATTTTTCATAGTGGCCGTAGTATCACCATAAACTACAAAGCCGGTTATGCAAAATAGTGCTGTAATTATTATGCGCTTGATGTTCATTGTTAGCTCCTTAATTGTGTGTACTCATCAATAAATTGGTGTACTGCCCGTTAGGTGAGACTATGGACAATGTATTAGTTCCAGCAACCCAGACAGACAGTAGATGACTGCCGTCATTCAGTGCTCCATTTGTTACCAATGTCCCTGAGCCGATAAAAGAGGCGGCAGTGACAGTACTGGTCTGTGCGTTCAAGTTACCATTTACATCTACCCATCCAATGTCAGTACCGCCAACTCCCCATTCCAAAATGTTTGCAGTAGCTTGCGCTGAACGATGCAAACTCATTAAGGGCTTGTTGGTGTAATAAGAACCTTCTCCGACAAAATAGTATTTGGCATGGGTAGTATCGTTAGTTCCCATAGTCATGGCCGCTGTAGTCATATAAATAACACCCGTCCCAGACAGTCCGCCGGAGTTAGTTATTGCGAATCCACCGCCGTTCTGGGGAGCTGTAGATGCCTGTGTACCGTCAGCCAACAGTACAAGGTTGGTATCAAACGAGTACGCATTAGTACCGAGCAGTGAAATGTACCCGCCTGCATTTATCACAACTCCGGTCGCCGCTACAATGCTCATGGTCTGGGTCGTGCCTACAGTATACGTGTTGTTCTGATTGTTTAGCACTATAGACGCATCATAGCTCGCCACTTGTCTGCCCTGTACCGTCCACTGAGAGGCCGAGGAGGAGATGAAAATTATAGAGTCATTCGTATTGCCAACCCAGTCAGATGCCAGCCCAATACTCCCTAATGCCGCTATCCGAATCTTGTTCGTGGATGCACTTGCAACAAGAACCCTAAGCATTTGACCGCTCTGTGTCGGATTGGCAAGGGTTATCGTGTTCGTGGCGTTCACAACACTACCCGTACCATACACCATGTGCAAATCACTTACCGGGGTCAGTACTGCACCGTTAGCCAGCAAGTTCGTGTTCATAGTCCTGAACATGAAGTTGGATACAGTAAGGTTCTTTCCGGCCAGTACGTTTCCGGTTATTGTGGCATTGCTGTAGACATTGAGAACGCCACCTGTAACAACTAGATTATTCCTGATAATCGCGTCGCCATTTACATCAAGCGTGGCTACGGGCAAATTCGTGTTTACACCCAGCCAGCTACTACTGTCTGTGATATTTGTGAGGATCATTCGTGCGATGCCATTGCCGTCATACCATTTGAAGGCATGGCTCCTTGCAATCATCTCGTACATCAGTGTGGATTGTGTGTGGTCAAAGAACTGATACGATGCCTGATTTGCCGGACCGTCAGTCAGGTCCTGTGATGCCAGAGTAAATTGCATAGCACCCATGTTCGGGGACTGTGCTTGGAAGTTCGTACCGTGCAACCAGATTGATGCACCAGTATTCCAGTCGTCTCCACCCCATATCCCAACACCACCATTAACAGTCTTCCGACGAATTACACCATAATCAGTTGGTTTGCCTGACATTACTATGTGCGTCTGTGCTCCACCGCTTTCAATCTCAAACCGAGCGGAAGGCGAGTTCGTACCGATACCCACACCTGTACGCGACGCTACAAGCATGGCGTTCGTATTGTAGTCGAACAGCCCGAATGACCCGTTAGTATGCCCCAGTTGCGCTAGGATCGATCCAGCGTACCCAGCCGCAGCGTTCGTACCGTACAGCCACATGCCACTGTTACCGGATACATCACCACCTTGCAAGAGCAAGTAGTTTACATTACCGCTGGGATATATAGTACCGTTTGGAATAAGTACGAGCTGACTGCTGTTCGTAATACCCTGCCCGCCTGCGTTCAAATTACCCGTCATCTTGTTACCACCACTGACCCGCAAGAAGTTGTTGCTCGCCGTCAGCATGTTGTTGGTGAGCGCAGTATCAACATACCCCTTACTCGGGATGTCGTTGCCAGATGAAAATACCTTTGGAGAATCGTACCCAACTATCCCGGTGAACGCCCTGCCGCCATTAGCCAGCGAGTACTGCATGTGATCGTCGTGATTCAGGTCCATTAGCGTACTATGGGAGATCGATGCGCCAGCCGTCCGTATCCCACCACCGTACCGAGTAGACAAGTGCGGGGGAAGTGGGCGGATATCGTAGATGGAAGAGTCGGTAAGGAAGTTAGTAGCGCCACCCCGTACAACGACCTCCGCCATCATCAAAGCGGTGTCAGAAAGCGAGTCTGGTATATCCGGGAGTACACCGTTCACAGCATCGACCTTAGATGTGTAGACCGCTTGTCCCATCAGCACATGGAAGTTACCGTCCAGTGTCCGACATGCAAGGTGCTTGGCAAACTGGTTTGTAGTCAGCGAGGTGAACGCACTACCCCAGTTGCTTGCCGTATTGTTCCACGCCCATGTAGGAACCGCACCATTGTAGTTGGTCCAGAACAGATAACCGAAGTCCGCAGTCTTATACCAGAGGAACGAATTGGTCTGGATGTTAAGATCACTGTCCCGCTGTGGGAGTGTAAGGATGGTGAGCCCCGACTGTACATTACACTGCGAACTCTGTACGGATGTGTTGGTCGTGCCCTTAGCCACAATATTACCGGCATCCGCAGTCAGGAACGGTCCCATCGAATAGAGGTACTGGGTTAGGCGCGTACCCATCTGATCGATAAGCGTATTGTTCAAGTTGTTTACCATGAACGAGCCGAACTGAGAATTGAAGAAGAAGCCGAGTGTTATGTTCTGGAATATGTCGGGCTGAACTTGGCTGAACTTAACGGCACTATTGGGATCAACATACGCCCACCATACGCCGTTGGACATTGTAGTTGTGTTCGTAGTAGCAGCCAACCAACTGATCTTCTTGTTGGATGCGCCGTAATTGATATACCCGGTCCCCGCCATTACATCAACAACGAACAGGTTGGTCTGATATATGAGACTGCCGGTAGTCAACTTGCCGTTAACCCCTGTGTCCTTGATCCACTGTGCTGCGAAGTTGGCGTCAGCGGAGTCCAGATAATTGGTGCTGCCTACGGTCCTGACTGTAACACTTGTACCGCCCTGTAGGTTGATGTTTGTACCGATCCAGCTACCGATTGTATTTGTCAGACCGCTTACACCACCGCCTGCTGCTTGCCATGTACCATCAGCTCTTAGGAACTTACCCACATCGGCAATGGAAGAGCTAACTAGACCTGTTGTACCTGCTCCATTAAAAACATAATTTGTATTACCGATTGTGATAAAGGCATTTGTTACACCCGGTGATGGAGAGTAGTACCATACCGCAGTTGAAACCATTTGTGTTTTACCAGCATCAAAGGTCAATACTGTTATTTCCCTACCCGTGGAGCCATCTATTAGCCCGTGAACAACTCCAGCCAAACCAGTAGCCGCAGTCAGTATTAATCCCAACATAGATGCAATCAATTTTTTCATCATTTTTTCTCCTTCAGCCAACCATATTCTCAAAGGATTCTAAGGCCACACTGTTATGCAAGCCATTCTAATCCAAGTGTTTGCAGAAATGCACCAGTAATAGTATGTTCCATCAAAAGACCATGTACCCTGTGTTCCCGATGAAGTAGATGTTGCTGGGGGTGCTACTGGGGCTGTTGGTACGCCTGATCCTGTAGCTGGGTCTGGTACAACTCCTGTAAGTGTCAAATAGGCATAAGCGGCTGGGATAGGGAGTCCTGCTACTACCTGACCTTTTACATACACACTTGGGGAGCCGCTTAGAACTCCGACAACTTCACCGACCATGATACGAGTAAAGTCAAAGCTGTCTTCGTAATAAATATTTCCCATATAAAATTCTTGGGTACAGGTATAGAGGTTCATCTTATTACTCCTTTAAGCCTTCTGAGCCCAATCGTTGCCCGAAGTTCTTTCTTTCCTACCGTCATTTTTCTGTGTCGTATTAAGAGGATCAGTAGGGACAGAAGCAAGGGTTTGATCTGAGACTATGTTCCTGCCTAATTTTACGACTCTAACTCTGGTCATATCAACGGGACCAAGTGTAGCCTCATCAAAAACTGGCGTACCTACTGGGAGTTTAATAGATTTTTCCCAATTCATATCACCTGCTTTGGAAATAGATTTTCCGGGATAATACTGAGTCCTAGATACCTGAGAAGGAGCCAGTTGTCCATAAGCTATATCCTTGATGTCGTATTCTATTCTATCGTTCACTGCCATAACCCACCTCCTAGTCCTGTGTTGGTTCTGCGAAAACTCCCATTGCCTTCACCACATCTGCTAGGTATGGTGCAACGGCATTGTCCATTAAGTCTCTAATTGCATCTACGGCTGCTTTTTGGGGAACATCTTCTACTTTAATTTTCCCAATATTTTCATCAATTATCTGAACTGCTGCTATCATTGCATCTATGGCTTGATCTACCATAACAAGAGGATCATCGTCTTCTGGTGATGGGGGAACAGCCGCCGCAGTCAATCCTTCCACTACGCTATCAGTCATTTTTGCTATCCTCTCCATAAAAATCTCTCCTCTTTACATCCTACTCATAACCGCTTTGAGAGTAGTTGGATACTGAGACAATACAGATTTTGCCATCATCTTTGTATTTGCCCCTACAACAGACTTAGCTATTCTTGAAGCAACTGAAGCCTTCATATCCTTATCGTTGTCTGTATCTGTGTCTCTATCTCCGCTTGGTCTATCCTTTTTCCTGTAAATCTCTTTCATATCATCTCTTGGCGGTTTATGCTCGGGCTCACGCTCTCTAACTTTTGAAACGCCGCCTACATCCGACATGGTATCTCTGTCTTTTCTGCGAATCTGATTACCGCGACTACCTACAATCGCCTCTATTATGGCAGCTTCGTTCATCTAGAGACTCCATTAGCTACTCTCATGGCTATCTCAAATTCCCTAGTAGCTGACTTTCTCTTCCTGCGTGTGGGTGCTTTTGCCTCTACCAACAGACTTACCATTTCCATCATTGTCTTAATAAGTCCAATCACTTCACCCTGAGACACTTGACCGTCTTGCTTGATGGTTTCTACTTCCTTTACCAGACCATCAACAATTTCAGCCATTTCATCCTTCTTGTCTTCTTCTATAGGCTGTTCCAAGTCAGTCCCTTCTGGCTCTTCTGGCTCTTCCTCGGTTTCCTCTGCTGGTTCTTCGGTTTCAGGCTCAGGATTTACTTCAACTTCCTCATCATCCCCCTCCTGTACATCCCCATCATCTTCCAGAGTATCTTCCTCTCCATCTTCTTCGGAATCAACATCTTCTGTGTCATCCTCTGTAGTAGGCTCTTTGTCGTCAGTTGTATCCTTAACATCTTCTGTTTCAGTATCTTGTGTGTTGTCAGTTGTCTCTGTGTCTTCGGGCGTAGTTTCCTCTCCAGAATCTTCGGAAGTGTCGCCCTCATCCTTCACATTCATCTTTTCTTTCACTTTTTTGACAACTTCGTTTTTTTCATCATCGGAAAGTGCAGCAAATTTCCGAAAAACACTCATTGTAGCGACTGAAGCAACAATCAATTTCTTAATACTCATGGTCAATTCTCCTATCTTGCCACATCTATTGCGGCTTACATTCTAGTGTTAAATATCAAAAAATTCTCTAAACGCCTTGCAATCCTAGCTACCTTGCCTTCCAAATACTTCCTTTCAGAATCCAACAAAGGCCATTTAGACAGGGCTTTGGTAATCGCAGCAGGATCATCTTTCTTGTCTTTGAACAGGGCTTCTACCTTACCCCACTCTTCATTTGTGAATTTGCTCTTAGACTTCTTCATAGACTCAAAGGCACCACCCACATCGCCACTTCCGAGGGTAGCAGGAGGAGGCATCATTTTTTTCCTTGCCTCGGTTATGTCAGCACGGGCAGTCTGTGTAATAAAACCCTTCATTTCCTTTGTAGTAGCGGATTCAATAGAGTCTTCATCAAAACCGTCAATGTTAAGCTGGACAGAAGGTTTGCCCCTACCAAGCATAGTTTTGCCTTTTTTACCTTCAACTGGTTGTCCGCCCATATCCTCGACAAAACTCTTGAATTTTTTACCAGATGCGCCAGAACCAAACAAAGCATCCACCGTTTGTCCCTCTGGCGAATACTTCATATTAACATCCATTATACCGCTATCTTTATTGAACTTGATACCTTCAACCTTGCCACTGAATCTGCTAAGTATATCCATAGAAGTACTAAATCCTTCTTCGGTCATTTCATGGATTTGTCTATGCAGAAGTTCCTTATCAGCATCATTAAAATCTTCTTCATCAATTGTATTATGTATCTGCTTTTTAATTGAATCACGAAGTCCTGTGTTTTCTGGTTCGGCTTCTGATGCTAGTCTAAGTTTACATGCAAGAGCCATTGATTTAGCTGACCTGATAAACAAGTCCTGCACCTTCTCTTTACCAAACAAAGCAATATTATCAGAAAGTCTTACAGATGAAGCAAGCGGTTCCTTTTCCCAATCAATCTCTGGAGCGTCATGTGTTCTAATAATGTGAGCTATTTTCTTGGATTCTTCAGTGCCAAAAATCTTTCCATAACGACCAGACTCCTCATTTACTATCTTCTCGGAATTAGCCTGATGTCCTATTTCTCCTTTTGCCCTCACATCTGTAGCAGCCTGACCAAGAGTATAGCCCATATCGTGATTAGCCTGAATAGAAACAGCCATCAACTTGTCTTTACCTGTAATCTTGATACCGCCCTTTTGCAGTTCATCAAGCATATTTACAGAGTTGCGGGCATTAACAGCACAATGTCTTATTCCATGATCACCCAATGGACGCGACCTTGTTTCTATTTCCTGATGTATAAACCTCTTTACATCTTCTCTTACATGCTCATCCAAATCAGACTGCTTCACACCCATTAAAGAGCCGTCCTTGATACCTTCTGATATGGAATTTACAGCATCTTCCACAAACTTATCAGCCATTGGTCTCGAAATATCAGACATCGCACTGGCATACTTATCAAGGACACTCTTTGCATTGGTCTGGAGATTCTTGGTGAAATCCTCGACATTATCCTTAGTCAATGCGTCCTGACTATCGTTCTTGGTTTCCTTTACGCTCTTATCATCATAGCGAGAGAAGTTGTTAGCCATATTCTTCTTCAGGGTATTCAAATCCACCTTGGTATAATCATTGAAACCCTTGTGTGCTGCTAATCCACTTGCCATAGCCTTACTAACTCTGGTTTTCTCATCGGCAGACAGGTCTTTGTATTTCTTAGAAGAGCCATCTGGGAACTTGATATTCGTGCTAGGAGAAAGCTGTAATTCATGTATAGGGTGAGTATTCCAATTAGCAGCATCCCCTTCACCAACCTTGTCAGTCAGTTTTTCTCTTAATGATACTTCTGGATTTTCTGACTTAGGCTTTTCTTTATCAGTAGGCTTTTCATCCTTTTTACCATCACCTTTTGATGGAGCTTCTTCCTTTTGACCCTGCCCCTTATCTGTGGGTTCATCTTTCTTCGGTTTGCGCTTTTGCTCTTCCCTTATGATCACTTTGGTTTCAGGGTCTATTTTATGGGTCTTCTTATATTCTTCAGCTTCGTTGCGGGTATCGAATTCCAGCGCAATCCTTAAAAAAGAGAATGCAACACGAGAAGCTATTTTGTCTTCCCGTGCTGTTGTATCCTCATCCAGCAACATAATAGTGCCATGATCAGGTTCATTCATCTTTTCCACAATACGATTAGCAATTTCATCCACCTGCTCATCGCTAAGGACTTGCGCCATCCTTCTCATCTCTATTAGCCCTCTTTATCAAGTTCCGAAACCTTATCCACTATCCTTGATATATCTTCTTCATCTGCTTCTGGAGGTATGGCTTCTGATATAACGTCAACCATTCTTGTCACTTTTTCAGAAGGTTGTTTTGCTTCAGGAACTTCTTCAGGCGAACCAGTCACATTTTCATCTGATCCACCACTAGGAGTCACAACAGCATCTCCTTCTGATGGACCAGTTACAGGCTGTCCCGGTTCTCCACCAAGGTCTGCAAAACCCTGAGCAAGATTCCCTCCACCCATATCCCCGCCCATACCACCCTGTTGATCTTGTTGTGGCTTCATTTTCAATCCAAGATACTTAGCAATTCTCTCAACAATATCAGTACTATCAACCAATTTGCGTCCAACCTCAGCATTCACTTCTTCTGACATACGATTAGAAGTAGAATCCTTGACCGTAAACAACTGATCACGCAACTTGGTATTGATTTCATCCACATTGAGATTGAACAACTCATAGATAATATCAACAGGCAAGCTACCCTTCTGATACAACTGGAAGAGACTGTCAAATACCTCTGCATTATCACGAATAGTCAGACGGTTAAATCCAACTTGAGGATAAAAGTATTTCTTGATCCCATTCTTACCCTCTTCAAACCAACCATGAGCTTCACAAATAGGGATAAACAATTTCTTCTCAATGTAGTTTCTAAGAAGTTCCCTAGTCATCAAGAACATAGTGTTTAGGATTTCAACAGTGATCTTGTTACCTGCAAATGATCCTTCACCCGTAAGCAGTTCACGAGTTACACCAAGACCAGCAAATATCTGATTCTCAATGCGCTCATACTCACGATCAAGGTCAAGTATCCTATCACTCACGCCAATCTGCTGCCAATTAACTTCGTAGTTGGTGATAACGCTATAATCCGGGTCCATATAAGACAAGTCAATTTGCGTTCTCAGGATGTCAACTTCATCAGGCATAAGTCCCGGAGCCGTAATCAGGTTCTTAGGAGTCATATTGCGTGATGCCAAACTAAGCTGAGTGTAACGATAATGTTCCTTACAGAGCATTTGAACCAATACACGCTCCAAAACAGATGCTCCCAAGTCCATGTAAGGAGAACGTCTGCGAGCAAAGTGATGAATAAATGACCCAGTTGTTGGATCGGTGTCCATAACAATACAGCCTTCTGTTCTCACCATCTCTACAAGTTCTTCAGGTAGGTGTTCAAGTATCTTTTGTTCCAAGTCAGCCCTAGCACCTGTGTTCCCCTCAACAGTAGAATTGCCAGACATACCAGCACTTACAGTTGCACCATCCCTAATCATGCGAATCAAACGCTCTGGTCTGTATTCTACACGCTTATTATCAGAGAAGGGATACTGAAAGACATAGACTTCTTCTGGTGGTAACATGATAGCCCTAGACCACATTTTCTTCTCATCATCCCATTCGTGGAAAATGTAGCAATTATGGACATGAACATTATTAACACAATAAGTATGATCTTCTTCTACTTCCAAATTATAAACAATTCCCTTATATGGCTGTGCAGATACATTGACAACCTCCGCCACCGCTTTACATCCATTAATAGAAACCATCTCACCAATGCGTATTTCCTTAGCTTCTATAATCAATTCTTGACCACCACGTATTACAAAAACAGGATGTTCGGATGTGCAACACCAATCACTTTGAATACCCTGAATATCTAAAACCACTAAGTTTTCATCAACCTCCCTACTCTGACAAGCTACCACATTACGATACCTATTAAGATGAGTAAGAACTTTATCCCCAATTTTAACATCACTAATAGGTATCATTCCCTGTTCTGTATTAATCATTGCACTTGATGGGAAGCAATTTCCAATCATATTCCATTCCCATAAAACACTCTGACAAGTCTCAAACATGTTTAAGACTTCCATCTGATACTCAAAGAATTCCAATATCTCTTTGCCCAATGCCTGTTTTTCTTCCGGCATCTTTGGCATATTTAAGGTCAATTTAGACATTGGCAAATCACTCAGAAGCTCTAATGCTCTGCCAATATAAGCGTCACTTCTTGACCAATACCGATACCAAGAAAATTTTTCTGCAAGGGTAACAGGCCAATAAAGTAGCCCGCCATTTTGCTGGTTCATCATCACAAAGTAGGTAGGAATATCGTAAGCACCAGTCCTATCACCAAGACCAGAAGCATAAGAGCTACGATAGGTATCCAGCTTATAACCAGACGAATATGGGGCAGCTTGATTAATGAAGTCGATCATCATACCTGCATTACGACTTCTTCCACCCATTTCCAATCCACCACCGCCTGTTGCATATTTAGCTGTGCGTGTTTTCTCTGGGTCTAACTTGCCTGAAATAGCTCGTGGACGCTTCATACCACCTTTAAAATCAGGACCGTTACTTTCGGATGCTGTAATATTTTTTTCTTTTGCCATGATTTAGAACCTGCTTAAACGGGTTTCTGAAAACCTTTTTTCTACCGCAACAAGAACCTGTCTCATCCGCATGACCTTTGCTTTATTCATGGGGTCTCTATCTAGTATCTCTTCATTTGATGCTAGTTTCTCCCAAAGCCCCCTAACTGCCACTAAAACACCTTCCACGCTCTTATTCACATCCCTAGCAACAGCGTACTTATCTTCTGACTGTCTTGCTTCTTGTGCGAATCTGTTTCTCCTTACTGAAACATCCTCTAGCTTTTTTGCTTTCCTTAACTCAACATTTGGGCTTTCAGTCTCTTGAACAATCGTTTCAGTTTTGGACTTTTCGTAAGTCTCTTTAGCTGCCTCCAAAGCCCTAAGCAATGGATGTCCCGGAGGCAGACCACTTAAATCCCCGCCTAAAATGGCTTTCTGTTTTTCCACCTCTTCTTTAAGTGGATGTCCCTCTGGCAATGCTACTTCGAGTTTCTTTGCTTCCTGTCTAGCCAATGAATCCTCGGCAGCCTTCACTTTATTCAACATACTGCCCTTGATCACTTTTTTGTCTGTCATGATTTTGTCTGTCATAATATTGTCAGGTAGTTTTCCCACCTGTCTCCTTTTTTTGTTACAACGACTGACCCCGTGCAATTGTCAGATAATTACCCTCTATATCAGACCCAGTATTAGCAAGAATATACCCTGTCCATACGCTAGTAGGTAATTCCTTCTCGCTTGTCAGTCTTCCTCTATTACTCACATACAGTTTGCTTCCCGGTGTATAAACTAAAATAGCACCAGTTCCGGGTGTTGTTCTTTCTGCCTTATTTACTATCTCAAAAACATAGAACTTAAAAATACCCTCGGCAGGACAAAGGCACATAGATATGATTCTACTGCCCATTCTCTGAAGCTGGTTGTAATTATCAAAATAAAAAGAAGCACCAGCATCAAATCCCGTCCAATCAGCAGCAACAGAACCACCATCTCTCTGTCTGGTATCTGTTGTCCACATATCACTCAATTCTTCTACAGGTTGTTTGTGTTGTGGACCAGTCACTAGAAATCCTGCAATAACACCAGTACCATCAGAAATATCAACTGTAGCCATAGCACCTGAGAATGAAGTGGGGGTAGTAGTGTATTTAGTAAAAGTTCCCGGCAACCATCCATTAGCTGCCAGAGTTCCAACAGGCTCTACTGGCATCCTTATATCGCCACCTAAAATTACCTTTACTGAATCACCCATTTCCCACTCCAATTAAGCCGTATGTTTAATTTCTGACACAAAAAAACACTCCCTACATTATGCCAAAAATATCAAAGAATTATGAAAACGAATGATGAACATATCTATATAGTTGCCTTGCATATCTTTACGACTAAGTGTGGGATAGCTAATTATATTCCAGTGGTAAGTCTTCGTCCCATTGAAGTCATATTATTTCCTCGCCCCAATCCACCAGAAAGTCGTGGGTGTGCTCCGTGCATTTTAAGTCGTTTCAAGTTAAAAGAAGCCATAGTTTCTATTCTTGCACCTGAAGACTCTGCTGAATTGTAAGAACCCACGCCCCCACCCGCACCCGTAGCTATATTGGGAGCCCTGTCACTCTGATTGTTATAACACAGCCAAATTGCCCTAGCGAAAGAATCACTTATGTCATCGTGGGCTCCTTTTCTCTTGGGTGCCCTAACCAACACCTTACTCTTAGCTCTCTTTTCAGCTTCGAGAGTTACTAATTCTGAAATTAAAACAGAATGATTAAACACCTGAATAAGATGTTCCGAGTACAACATTTTCATCAATTGGTACACATCGCTATTCAACTGGTCTGTAAACTGTTCCATTTCAAACTGTTTTAGCTTCTCTCTTCGGAATAGTTCTGCCAATCCGTATCCATTGTGTTGATCAAAAATACCCTTCTTTATGGGGAACCAGCGTGTCAATTCTTTAACTTCATTGACAATATCCATCATTTCCAGCAATTCATTACCCCTATACTTATCACAACTACGGTATATGCTATTTTCCGTTTCCCATACATCTGAAGAACCTGAAAACCACACATTCGTATAGTCCAAGATAATTTGATTCGTTTTTCTATCTTTATGAACAATGGATACACCAGTACCGTCATTTTTAAAGCCCAAGTCAATTCCCATGTAATATTCGATGTCTGGCAATCCTTTTGTAGGTTGCGGGCTAGTAGTTATGGCTTTTCTTCTAAATTCGTTCTCATCATCAATCCAAGCTGTCACCGCATCAGAGAATTCACCGCCATATTCGCACATAAACCCGATTCTGTCTCTGCGTCGGGCTGCTGCTAGAATTTCAGTAGGAATTGTAGGATTAACCATTGCGCTATACATTCGGAAAGTCAGTGTAATGTCCTTTTCCTCAAAAGACTGATTGTAACGGTCATAGAAGGCTCCGTACTTGGCATAAGGAGATGATATGGTGATTATCTTACCATCCCTGCCAAAACTCGCTATAGAGGGTGTGAGAGCCTTATAAACCTCACTACCAGAGAAGCGTCCAGAGTTGTCAATAAAGTGAGCCATTTCATCCATAATTACTACAACGGCATTACGACCACGGAGGGAATTAGAGGAACAACCGCCAGCCATAGAAATAAGTCCTGCTCTTGGTTTGCCCGGTAATTTTATATCAGCATCAGACTGGAGATCAAAATAGGTCATCGTATTGTGCAAAACCCTATCTTTCATAAACGGGCATTGCATCGCTGTTCCCTGAATCATATCAAACACAATACCTGCCTGATCATCTGTTGGTGCCACATTTAGGATATAAACAGGCATATTAGGTTGGAAGTTGTAATACTTTGCAGGGTCTCCACGCTTTAGTAATCGGTAAAGTTCGTAATTAGAAATAAAGGAAGCCATAGACGACTTGCCGCCTCTTCTGCCAATCGACAAAACCAGTTCATGGAAGACTTTACCCTCAGTGACATCTGTATTACACCGTCCTTCTGCATAAAGCCATTTTAGAAAGTCTTTTTCAGTGAATGTGTAAAGAATATTTTCATTAATAACATCAGGAACACTAATGGACTTATTAACATCATCTAGGGGCAATCCATACAAGCACCGAAGTATAAAACGCTGTGTAGGGAGAAGTTTTACATTTAGACCCCAAGGAGCTTCAGAAAAGGTAACAATATCAGTAACATCATCTGTGTTATTGGTAATGAAGCCCTTGGCGATTTCAGCAATGAGATTTTGCGCCATTCAATCAACCTCAATTAGGGCTTTTGCAGTTCTTCAAATTTTTCTCTTAATTCTTTCTTCCACTCATTCGTCACTTCGCTGATAGTTCGAAAATACAAATCCCTTATCTCATTACCAGCACCCATTCTATCAAAGGCTTCTTTTGATTTTTCCAAGAAGAATTTGAAGATAATGATCATAGAGGGCGAATCAACATCTATACCACTGGTTCGCTCAAATTCCTGTTTGGCTTGAACTGCCTTAATAGCCTTTTCCAGAACTTCGGCTCGTTTGAAGGATATGATAGAAGCATCTCTTAATTCACCATTTTGCGTTGAAACAAGCTCATTACCAAGCAAATGGTCTGTTTCTGAGACAACTTCATCAATAAGGGCAACAAGAAGGGACTCAATATCTTCTTTACCGGAACCTCTGATTCTTTCAACAAGACTGGGAGCACCTTTATGATATTCTTGAACCAGTTGATTTCGGTATTCCACTACATTTGAAGGCATTAGTCCGGTATTCTTCCTATTTGGCAGGACCGTTACACCAGACTCGACATCAGCTTTCTCAAATTCGTCTTCCATAGTATTTTCAAGTAGTTTCCCAATGTATTCTGGAAACTACTTGCCTCCTGTATTGTGTTTATTTTTTTGATGATGCAATTGTCTGAACCGTGTCAAGCTCCATATCCTGTCCCAAATCAATATCCATAGATTCTTCAACAGGCTGGATTTCATTCAGTTCCAATTCATCTACCCCTTCAAACTCTGGTTCAAATGCAGTATTCTCTATATCCACATCAAGAGATTCAAAGCTTTCCGAATCCATATCAAGAGGTGCTATATCATTGTCAATATCACCAATGTCGGATACAGGAATAGCATCAATATCGAGGGGATTATCTACCATATCCATCATAAATTCAGTATTAGATGGCTGTGCAAACTCATCGGTAGACTTTTGTTTCCTTGCATTAACCTGACGAAACGCTGCCTGAACAACACCCATATTGTTCGTGAGTTTATTGTTGTGCCTGTCCTGCCACAACTTCTGATACTCGCCCTCTGGAAGTCCCCCAACATTCATCAAGGTAATAAGTGTCTGGTCTGTTTCGGAATCATCAAGATCACCCCTAAATGAAAGTATTGGAAGCATTGTAGAGCGACAATGAGACACCATCGCTACCTTGTGATTGCTTTCAGAGGCACCAAGAAAATCATCCATTCCATTACCAGATGACTTAGCTACCTTATCCATACTGCCCTTTTCATTAGCAGGAATCATATGGGGGTCACCGCACTGGCAACCAATAACATACTTGATGAAGTTTTTATAAGGAGAACAAGATGCCACCTTAATAGCCTCCTGACAGCTCCCATAACCCCTACCATCAACCGCTATGCAACCAACAATACCATCCAAGCCAAACTGTTTCCTAAGCCCTTCCTGAGCCTTCCTGAGCGTCCCCTGATCATACTTGGCCTTGAGTTCCCTAGTAATATCCTTTGCTGTTCTGCCACGATTCTGCATATCACGAGCAAACAGTATGACAGCCTTTGCATCTGCCAAGTCTTCTTCAGGGATATTACGGGCCACTTCACCGGCAGGCTCATCCAAATCAACATCTGGGCCAGCACCACCCCATTCGACTTCCAGTTCAGGCTTGATATTGTTATGCTTTTTCATGCCTTCTTCTTTTGGATTGAAGGTAGGCTCTCCGGGATTCAACATTCCCTTGCCATACCAAGAATGATCAATTATCGAAGCTTCTTTCATCATATCTGTCAAATTCATACTCATTCCTCCATCGCCAGTTTAACTTCATCCTCAGTCAATACATCGTTACTAAAAACGGGTTCTATGCTTTTATTGTCCTCTGAAACCTTCCATAAACACTTGGTGGTCTTGTGGATAAGTAAATCATTGCCCGCTGCCACAAACATACCCCTAGACTTAGCAGTATTGGGTATTCGGGTCACAAACTTCTTATCCCATACCATCGCACAGTCAATCCCTATCGAACTGTGCCATTGAAAATTTTCAAAAATATCTACTGGCATAGAGTATCCTCCATCAATAGGGAAAAATATCAAAGAAAAATTACAAAAAGAAATCAAACAGGAAGGAAAATAGACGAGCCCTTCAGCTTGCTACTACATATCCTCTTGATTATGTTGAGGTTAGATCGAATAATAATAAAAATCTCATAAGCTTCAAACATATCCATTTCCCACATTCTGACAAGGCATTTATTGTAGGCATATCTCACTTTTACCTGAGATACATCCAAGATACTCGCAGTCATCGTGAAGGAACTTGTATAAAACATCAATGTCAAAATACTCATCTCAAAGGATGTAAAATAAACAGACTGGTTTTTCACAAAATCCATAAATGTGTCAAACCGCTCATGCAGGTAGACAATAAATTTCAATCGCTTTCGGATACGCTTAATGTCATAGGCCAAAGAAGATTGACTGCGCCCCAAAATCCGTTGCACATCCCTCTGCTTCTTCTTGGATACGAAAATCAAATAAAGGATGTCCCTATCTTTTTCGTTAAGGAATCCCAGAATAGGCTTAAACATCTTAACTTGATCTATTGAGAGATATGGAGAGTCTTGACCTTCCTCCGTCCGCCTCTTAGTTAAACCCTCTATGTTTTGCCCGATGTATTTGACGATGACCGACAAGGCTTTTTAACCCTCCCTGAGATTTTCTTAATTATAGGAAATTTTCCATGTTTGAATAAGTTATCAATCACCTTCATAGATGTTACTGGAAGGGATTTTACAAACTGCTTAAGATAAAAACGGAAAGATACCAAATACTGTCCCTTCTTGTCTTCCTGAATAATAAGCCCGTGTAGATTCTTCATGTGTCCCTCTTTCACAAGGACAAGATCACCCCTCTTAAACATATTCGGAGACTTAGCCGTATCAACAGAAGATACAAATTTATCAACTTCACTGTGAGTTAAAAAATTAGGCTTTTCACAACAAGGGATGATATGATAATATTCTGTATTGCCTTTTAGGTCATTCAAGTGATCGAAGTAATTAGAACACAAGATGAAACAATAATACTCCCCTGATTCCCTCATAACATCATTACAAACAAATCTTATTTCTTTCAAATCCTTCCCAAAAATGCGTCTAATACTCGTTGCTACCAATTGGAAATCACCACGATGGAATTGAATATTAATCAACAAGCAAGCCCATTTGTCAACCATGATCACCACCATCGAAGAAATAGCAGTCTGTGAAAGGATTTGAATATATTAACAATAGCCTGCCATAGCCTCGTTATTTTTGTCTGAGATTCAAATTCCTGCAAAAACCAAATCAACACTGCCAACTTGGGATATTCCTGCCCGCACCTAGACGGAGAACGAAGAATCCCATCAAAATCCATTTTTACAGATTCTTCCGTATTTCTGCAATGAAAAACCTTACAACACTTCGCTGTGTCATCCTCATTGCATATAAACATAGGAACCTTCACCGCTTTTAAGACAGTGGCATTCTGGCAAAATCCAACAAGACTATTCCCCTTTATCCTTAATTTGCAATTATAAAGACAGTTTATTGGAGATCGACTAAGAAACCGCTCCTTCCGCTCCCTTAACTTCATAGAATAAAGTTCACGGAATTTTTCAAGAACTTCCTGTTTTTCCCGCATCGCTTTTCTTATTCCTTTCCACCTCAAAAAAGGCTTCCAGCTTTTGTCTGCTACCAAAAAAATCAACTGCTCTATCAACCGCTATACCGTGATATCTGCATTCAACAAATGTGGGAATACGCCCCAACTTGCGTCCCAACTTAAGATAATCATCCAATACCTTCTTCAATGACAACTGACGAGCACAGTTTTTTAAATTGTCAAATAACCTAAACTGTTTCAACATCGCATAAAAAGAAGGTACAACATCGGGACGCTTAATATGCAAAGCCCTGTATTTCCTCGCCGTCCATAGATCAAATTGGACTACGGCTTTGCATATATATTCAGCATTGTTTTGGGGAGCAGTTATAACAGGAACTCCCCAAGTACTTCCTTTAGCATTTTCCCAATTACCAAATTCCTTAACAAAATCCCACATCCGAGGCTCACCATCCTTGCGTATCTTTTCCACCTGTCGGATTGAGTGTATGTTATTTGCCCTGAGAAAATCTATCAGTTCATTCCTTGTAAACTGCTTTCTATCATCTGTTTCATACTTACCTCTCTTCTTGCCCAGTCGTATCCTGCGTCTTTGGTCAAGAGAGAGATTAAGTATATTCGGTAACCTCATTTCTGCCACCTATCAAACAGAAGCCAATTTCTTACCAACATGAAGTGATGCGATAACCTGTGGAGTTACCGGCATCTTCGGTACTTTGCCCGTATTGCTAGGTTTTACCCCAACATCTTCAGCAGTAATAGCCTCAATAGATGGCAAATCCTTCTTCATGTCATCTGCTGTTCGCTCCAATGGGTCTTTTGCCATAGGATTGTCCATCCAGTTTGGCACGCAACCACTAGCAGCATATTCCAGTAAATACATCTCAATCTCAGGTTTGGATATCTTGCTGTAGTTCTTAGATGTGATGTCAAAGCCACCATCGGGAATAGCACACATCGTCTTGAACACTGCAAGATTCTTACGCTTCTGATCCATTTTTTCCCACTTTGTATTAAACACCTCAACAAAGTATGGCTTGTTGATAATGGCTTCCACTGGGTAAGATATCCTGTGCAATTTAATAGGCTTCCGACTTTTCTTTTTCTTAGTCACAATGAAATGAAACCCGTTAATGTCAAATCCCTCAAATATCTTCGGGAAATGAGTCAGAATCCCCTCCATGATCGTCCGCACTTCACCATCAGAATAAAAATCTGTAAACCTAGCCATACCATCTCTCCTTATTTGTATTATCGCTTATTATTAGCGTCCAACTTGTTTAGTAAATCCAATGTCTCACTGTCTGTAACTTCCATCTTAATCTGACTCAAATAAGGAAGTTCAACAATGATCCCCTCCTCAGCCTTCATGATGATTTGCAGGTTCATCAGCATGGCATTATACGGGGTCGGACCATCAAGGTGGCACACAACCCTCATATCAGTGTTTTTCTCGGCAACCTGATCCATCCAGAGGGCTCTAATGCGACCACGAATCCTGTTTGCCATATCCAGTATCGTATCTGAGGTGGGTTGATCCTGAACTTCCAGAATACAGTCGTACTCTTCACCAACATGACTATTGATTTTCTTGTCTGAACAAATAAACAACGACTTCATCTTTTCTATCTCCTTTGTATTTCCAAACAGGTCTAACCAGCTTCGGCTTTCCCATCTGTTATTTTTATATGTTTTCCCCATGAATAAGGATAATTTGCCTTTTCCAAATCCGTAGACAGCACCCACAATATAGGAATTCTATACTTGGTGTCAATCTTCGGAGCATAAAAATCGGTGAAATAGACCAAGGCATCATATTTGCCCTCTACTTCTTTCAAAACAGGCTCTAGGTTTGTCCCACCTCTTCCATGCACTTTACCTGTGAATTTGCCTTTGAATGGATACTTTGCAGCAATATCGGCATCAGCTTCATACACCGTTATCTTAGCACCATTCTTCCAAATCCACCTAATCTCGTTAAAGAATACTTGCAGTAATCCATCCGACACGCTGCCTGATGTATCCACTGCCACCGCCAAGTCCAATATGTCTTCCTTACGAGTTCCCGGTCTAGTCCCGAATCTCTTGCTAATCCTTTTCACCGTGTAATCCAAAGAAGACTCAGCACAACTAGCCACAAAGGTTCTCAACACTTTTCCCCACGGTACAATAGGCTTTGCCCGCTTTAGGAAATTCTCCATCTCTTTAATCAGCTTAGAAGGAATATTACCATAGTTCTTATTACACAAATCCTTTGCTTTCTTGACAATATCCTTTGCAAATTCCTCCGCAATCATATCGTCTTTAAGGTCATCCCACATCTTATGCGAACCCATAATATGAGATAGTACTCCACCAGCACCAAGTTGACCCGATGCACACTGTTTCTTATATTCCTCATTATCTGCCAAATGCGAATAATACCACATCGCTGACTTATCTACGGGAAGCTTGTAAGTATCTGGATGAATGTAATTACCGGGAAGTGACTCTTTCTGGATATAGCAATTACATACACAATCCATCGCTACATTCGCACGAGTCTTATCTTGGAACTTCAAAAAAAGATGTCCTAGAATACAGTGTAAAATTTCATGTTCAAGAATTCCCAACAAGTAATTCCTGCCCTTTTCACCTGCATTGTTATTCAGCAATTCAGCCACAAAAGGTAATGCCAAATACATCTTGATAAATCTTTCACCTTTCGCTCTGCCCACTGCCGCCGTCTTTACACAATGATCATCTGCCACATATATCTTCTGAAGCTGTTGTACAATATGACCGTAAAATTCCTTATGACGGGAAAGTTGCACAATCCCCTTGATAACTTCCTTCTCCATCTTAGCCTTGTCTACTGGCTTGGATTCAGCCTTTGATAATGATTGAGCCATTAGCTTCTTTCCCCTTTCTTAATCTTTCTTTCACAACAAGACCTATTCGCTTGTCCGTATCCATTAAAAGCAACCTCGTAGCGTTCTCTGGCAACAACTTAACCGCAAAATACAACCTCTTTCCAACGGGCAAATTGTCATCCTTAAACATACTATAGGCTTCTTCTGGACTCATTCCCAGATTATCCACTATTTCAGCAAAGTCAGAAGCCAGCCGAGCCTCTTCCCCTAGAAATTCCTGACCTTCCATTTTTGTGAAAAATCCACTCATCAATCCTACTATACACCGAAAATTGAAAATTAGATAAAAAAATCTTCAGAAAAACAAAAGAGCCAGAAAATTGGTATTTCTTCTGGCCCTTTCACGGAGAATATGAGGAATCCACTATCTTGAAGTGCGATATTTATCAACAATACTCGAAAGATGATAGATTGCTTCTTTGAGTTGCTTATTGCTTTCAGACTGCATATTCATGGCCGAGGTATTATCAGCAATGAGTTTCTGCGACTTTTCCATCTCATCCTTAAGTTCTTTCTTAGCATCCAACATGTCCGTTCGATGATAACGGAATATCTGAATAATCGCCAGTGCCAAGCATACAACAACGACCGATAAAACCACTTGTGCTGTTCCTTTACTTAATCTTTCTACAGTGTCAACAGCATCGAGTTGCGCTATTACAGGCAATGCAAGTGAACAACCAATTAAAGAATAGACTTTTATCAACATGGCGAACCTCCTAGCTCATTATCAGCATGTATAACTTAGCCCTGTTCAAAGATTGACTTTCTTTCACACTTGTTTTATCTTTTCCCTTAGTTCTTTGACAATTGGATATATGGTTGACAAGGCAAAAATCTTCCTTGTCGTAAAATCCTAACAAGACATTCCCCAGCTTTTTTGGGGGTAACTCAGCCAGAAGCATAAGAAACAAGGGCAGTAAAACAATTCCATAAACAAATCTCATGATTACTCTTTCTTTAAGCGTTTACATTCAGCCGTGGTAATCTGAACAAACTGACCCCAATGCCGATTAGTGTTCACCAAATATTCTTCACCAGTTAGCACATCCCTGTACACGCCACCATCTTCCTGAATGCGATAATTGTACCACGCATTACCAAGAACTATATCTGGTTGCCTCCTGATATATTCAAGCGTCAATGGCTTTGGCTTATCACACCCAACCAGCAACAACAAGAGTACCACAAAACATTTCACTAACATAACAAAATCTTTTGTAAAACTCAGGCCGTGTATGGTTCGCCCGTAAATTCCAGTATCTGTTCCATAATGTGTGCCAATAACACTACATTAACAAAATCAACAGAATCAGGCAACGTAGGTACACGCCCATAATCCTTCGAGCAGAACGATTGCTTGTTCTCGGCAATAAGCACGTTCGCCGGGTCAAACAGATTCCAATATACCTGTGCCTGTATTGTGTTACCTACCTGTGTGATTAACACCCTTGTATATCTAACACTCTGACACATTCCGATTACTTCTACTACTTCTTTTGCCATGACCGCTCTCCTTTAGTTACCCTGCGCTTTTACATAGTCCTGAAAACACTTAATCAGTTTGACAAGAGCATCGTGACAGTCATCCGTGGCCTTGATGGATTTTGTCAAGGCAGTCTTGGTCTTGGCATCCGTCACCTGTTCTATGCTATTAGTTGCCGCCGTGTAGTGTGTGTCGTACTGGTCAAGCTGTGTCTGCATCGCAGTCCAAGCAGCAGATTCTTTCATGGTCTTAACCTGATTCTTCTCCACTGACTTCTGTGTGGCTGTAGGGTTGACCGGAGAAGGCTCGGCCCCGAAAGTCAAACCGCATATCAATAAACTACTGAACAAGATCTTGTACATATTGCACCACGCCCTTCAATTTCATCGTTTCGTTATTAGACCATATTGCACGATATACCATTGTCGTACCGTATGTAGTGAAATTCTGACTACCAGTGAACTTCCAGTAATTCGTGTCCGCTGACCAACTACCCGAAGCGACCAGCGTAACATTACTCCAATTACTCCCATCGACGCTCTGCTGGAATGTGAAGTTTGTGGTTGCCGGGACATTCTGCTTATCTGTCAACAGAGTCACCACTACATTGTTGTTGGTCGCTGTACTCCTCCACGGCTTTGATTCCAGTACACCCCATGTGGTTGATCCTGCAGCGTAGGCAGAACTCTCTGTACCCGTGCTACCATTATACAATGCGGTTAAATCAGCAGTAGATAATTGTCTGCTATAAAAGCGTAAATCATCTAGCATACAGTTACCACTAGCACCACTGGCATCTCTGCCAAAGTTCCAAGCACCACCAACTTCACTCGTCCCTGTAAAAGTTGTGGCACTCGTAGCATGTAGAACATTGTTCGTATAGATTCTAATATAGTCTCCTGATTTCCAAGTACACGCTACATGACTCCATACATTTGTTGCCAGTTTCGGCCCACCAGAAGCTCCATCAACATACGCATAACCACCTGAAATCCAGAAGCTCCATCGCATACGGTCTGGCTCCGCATTGTAGGGAAAACTCAATCCTCCATAAGTCGCACCACGATAGAACATCCATGCCGGATTTCCCGATGCTCCATAGCTCACAGGCTTTGCCCATACCGCCATTGTGCATTGCGTAACACCATTCATTGTAATTGGTGAAGTCCCATCTATTATATAAGCTGAAGGGGCAAGATTCAAAGCAGTGCCTATCTTTCCAGAAACCGTGAGTGTTGAGGTGTTGGCCGAAGCTGTCCCGCCCTGTGTGTTTGTGGAACTATTAGCAACAGTGGTGTTCGCCGCATTGTCATTCATCTTGAATTGCAGAATCAAATTATTTGTCGTGTCATAAGAAGCCACCGCCGCATTGCTCATCTGGTAATAACTGGACGCCAAGTACGCCACTCCCACTGAATTTGTAGAATTATACCATCCCTGATCAGTAAAATAATCTGCCAGATACTGACTGAAGGGTGCTGTACTCCATGTCCCTAAAGATTCCAACTGGAAGGCCATCTCACTCAGCGTAACGGCTGTTCTATTCATTCTAACATTTAATGAATCAACTCCACGCTGCGCTACAGTAACCAATGCACTGGAATCAGCAAATGCAAGTTTAGCACCATTCGTGTATATATCCGCAGCGTAGACATTACCAGTAGCATACACATTCTTGAATCTATTACCTGATTTACCTAGATCAACATTATTATCCACAGTCGGATAAAGTACGGCACTATCCAATCTTACTTGCTCAACACCAGCTACATTAAAGCGAGTAGAGTTACCTTCGACGATGTGCCTGCCGAGTGTGTTACCGACCGTGGTAATACCGTACTCGCCCAGGGTCGCACCGTCTTCCGTTTTAACAATCTGGATTTCTGTCGTATCTCCAACCAGCGACTTGCCGGTAGTCCGAGTGCCTGTGCCGAGATCACCAGTTCTGCTATTCCCACTAGAATCGGTTAACGCTGTCCCTGAAGGTTCGTCCATATGATGTAACACAAGTAATCTATTACTCATAGCCACGCCCGTACTCGGGAATGTAGAAGTAGTCAATATTTTAAGAGGTGACGCACCAATATCAGCCACTTCGGAATCAGATAGCCTTCTGTTCCAAATTCCAATCTCATCGACCCTTCCATAATAACTAACACCCGCAATTCCCGTATCTTTCCCAATAGTGCAAGCCGCGTTCTGAGTTATTACCCAGTTTGTGGTTGCCGTGTTTACTGTATTGCTCGACACAACCCCGTTTGTAAATATCGTCAATCTACCTGACCCTTGATCCCATGTTCCGCACAAATGCACCCACTCGTTGAAAGGTAAAGCTGTTGGGGGCATAAATACGGCAGTGTACGTAGTTCCATTGTTAATATAGAAACCGTAATTAGTATTAGCGTCAGTAGAGAAACCACTCACCAATGCCGAGGGCGAACCTCTTGTATATAAAACTCCGGCATAATCGGTACGCAAACTTTGATTAACCCAACAGGCGAAAGTGATTGCCGTTGCGCCGTTATAGAAGGAAGTTCCACCGCCTACCGT
>Ga0209777_10001016_pt1 | contig 42771 bp, 43 predicted proteins | sample FrelakmetHBP12HB_FD_187147 | JGI IMG/M metagenome (GOLD analysis project Ga0209777, IMG submission 187147) | Freshwater lake sediment microbial communities from the University of Notre Dame, USA, for methane emissions studies -HBP12 HB (SPAdes)... | ecosystem: Environmental > Aquatic >...
ATGTCAAAGTGCTGCGGATATGCGCTTGGATGATCCCTTTTATCCCGATGCTCTGGCTGGTGAATTCCAGCGTAGTGTGGATGAGTTCCGTAATGCTCTTTTCAGGCTTTGCCTGGGCGGGTTTCAACCTTAGTGCCGGTCTTTTTATTTACGACGCCGCCCCTCAGGAAAACCGTGTGAGGTATATCGCTCTCTTCGGCGCTCTGGGAGCCATCGGTTCGACATTGGGGTCGCTGATCGGTGGCAACCTGGGGCCGCACTTAATGAAAATATCCGGTAGTTATTACCTAACACTTTTTCTATTGTCGGGAGTGGTCCGGTTGATCGTCGTCCTTTTATTATTCCACCGGGTTGAAGAAGTCCGTGATGTCCAACCGGTGAAAGCACTGGAAATGATCTTTGGCGGGTTAAGACCTAAAGCTATCGCAATATGGTGGAATACTACCTACCATCGTGCCCTACGTCGTCGTCTCCGCCGCCAATAAATATTTGACATCGGAAAGATCATAAATACACGTGGTTTATCGATGAGTAAACCTGAATAAAACCAGATTTTGATTTATATCTTTTTTTACGATATTAATATTTATTTAGGGATATAGTTTATTAACCATGTCGATTCTCGACAGGGAAAAACTGCCTAAATAGATCAATAATTGTAAAGCCTATTTGTTGTAGATATCGATCCGGCTGCCCCGATTAGCTCTCTTTCCCTTCGTATTTAAAGGAGACTCTAACCTTGGCGCGGTAAGTTGTTATCTTGCCGTCATCGATCTGCATATCCAGTTCATCAACTTCGGCGATACGTAAATCCCTTAGAGTCTTGGATGCCTGACGAACAGCTGCTGCAGCGGCTTTTTCCCAAGACTCGGTGCTGGTGCCTACCAAAGTGATGACCTTATAAACACTCTCAGCCATATGCGTCCTCCTTTTTCTATGCCCATATCATCGTATACGAATATTTACAATTTCCAAACACATAGTATATCTTGTTAACCATTTCGTCAAGTCCTGGACGTATGTAATTATGCCCATATAATATGTTGATAAACTGAATCTGGCCAGCTAGAGATAATGGGTATGGCATAGGGTGATATTTGATGCTAAAATTGAAATTGAAGAGATAATTTATGTGGTACACCGATTTGGCATTGTTATTAGAATAATCTACATAATCTGCTGGTGTATCCCCAAATCATACGCATTTCTATGTGATTCCGCTTTCCCGAAGGCGCGTGATTTCTCCTTCACTGAATCCAAGAATTTCTTTTAAAACCTTGCCGGTATGTTCACCTAGTTCAGGGGCACCAACTTCCACCTTGCACGGAGTCCTGGAAAGTCTGACCGGTGAGTTGACTACCCTGAAGTCGCCTGACTTATGATGGTGAACATTGATAATCATTTCTCTTGCAGCGACCTGCGGGTCGGCTGCTGCCTGAGCAATGTTATTGACCGGTCCGCACGGAATCGATACCGCTTCAAACTCCGCCAACCATTCGATTGTAGTCCGGGTTTTTATGGCATCGTTTAATATCGGTTCCAGATCTGCATAATTTTGGGTGCGCAGCCATCCGGTCTGAAACCTTTTGTCGTCGATGATTTCAAGCCTACCGATAATCGAACAGAAGACCGGCCATTGGTCCTGTGCCCCGCCCATTATAGCGATTGCAATATAACTATCTCTTGTTGGGAAAATCTGAAACGGGGTGGAAACAGGATGTCGTGTGCCCAGGGGACGAGCTATCTCGCCGGTGGTAAGATAGCGCACGAAAGCGTTCTCCATCAGCGCCAGCTGACAGTCCAGCATGCTGATGTCAATCATCTGGCCCTGGTTGCTTGAATGCCTTTCGTGCAATGCCGCCAGGATGGATATGCTCAGAAATAATCCGGCGGTGATATCGCCCAGCGATGCTCCGGGTTTTACTGGCGGACGATCGGGTTCACCGGTGGTGCTGATAATACCTCCCATGGATTGAATGATAATATCAAGAGCTGGCTTTTTGGCATAAGGTCCGGTCTGTCCAAATCCCGAGCAGGCAGCGTAAATGAGTCGGGGGTTGTGCTTTTTGAGTATTTCATAATCGAGTCCCAACTTTTTCATTGTTCCCGGCACGAAATTTTCAACGACAACGTCCGTATATTTCACTAATTTTAGAAAAATATCTTTACCCTGCCTTGTTGTGAGGTCCAGAACAACGCTCTGCTTGCCCCGGTTGAGACTCAAGAAGTAGGTGCTCACACCATTAACATGCGGACCATTTCCACGGGCAATATCACCCACTTTGGGTCTTTCAATTTTAATTACCTCAGCTCCTAAATCACTGAGAACCATGGTAGCGAATGGACCTGATAAAACCCATGTTAAGTCGAGTATCCTGATGCCATACAACGATCCGGCCATGTTTGCCTCCTACACACTATAACAAAGCAAGGTAGAATACATTATGTATGAGGCAACAGGAAGTTTCAACCTGCCCGTTGTTTTAATAGCCGGGGGTCGCCATTCTGACAAATAGTCAAATCGCTGGAGTTTTCTCAACCCCAAGCGTAAAATGATCGGGGGAGAAAAATCGATGGATAAAGGAAAATTGATCGCCCGGGGAAGAACGGCTGAGGTATTTGCCTGGGATGATAAGGTATTAAAACTGTTTTTAGAAGGCAGGGCAGTTAACTCAATAGAGCATGAGGCTCAGGTGACCAGCGCAGTCCACAAGATAGGCTTGCCTGTTCCGTCAGTCGAGGGAATAGTGCAGGTACAAAATAGGTTGGGGATTGTTTTAGAGCGCGTGAACGGTCCCTCGATGCTTCAAGTTCTCAGATCTAATCCCTGGAGAATTGGAGAATTAACCAGTATACTGGCTAAGTTGCATTTCCAAATACACTCGTACGAAATGCCCCAACTCTCTTCTCTGCGCGAGGATTTGAAAAAAACCATCAGTGAGCAAATGGATTTACCAGAGGAGGTCAGGGAAACAGTACTCGGTCGCCTGGAGCAATTGCCCGACGGTAACGCGATTTGCCATCTTGATTTTCATCCGGACAATATCATAATGTCGTCCCACGGACCGGTAGTAATAGACTGGACCAATGTGAAACGGGGTGATCCGCTGGCAGACGTTACCGCTACTTCACTGCTTCTTCGCGCATCTGTTTTACCGCAGTTCATGGCTCAAAGATGGCTAATTAATATGGTTCGTGGTTGGTTTCGTTCAGGCTATTTGAAGAAATACCAACATTTGCGGCCGGCTTCACGCACGCAAATGACGAGGTGGGAATTACCATTGATTGCCGGTCGATTGGTCGATAACATTCCGGAAGAAAGAGACATGATATTGGCTATTTTAAAAAAATCCGTCTTGTAGTGGTCATTAGAAATATAGAATACAAATGCATATATGGAATAGTAGGAGTTCCCCAATTATTCCTTAATATTTCAGATTAAGGTAAAACAATCTACGCGTTTGGAAAAAAACTAGCGTATCACCAACCCACCATCGACCGCCAATGTCTGACCGGTAATATTCTTTGCGTCCTCGGAAACAAGAAAAACAGTCGCAAGTCCTATATCCTCCGGAGTTTGTTCCCTTTGGAGTGGAACTCCTAATGAAATGACCGTTTTTTGCCATAATTCGTGAACTGTAGATTTTGCAGTGTCAAAATCTGCGGGAAGAATATCCTTATACCGCGCTGGCAAGTCCATACCACTTTTTACTGCATTGTACATGGCAATTGCTCCTCTCTCTACCAGCGGACTATAAACCCATCCGGGACATATACAGTTTACGTTGATATTGTCGATGGCAAGCTCTCGAGCCAGGCATAAAGTCAGTGTAATTATGCCAGCCTTAAAAACACTGTAAGGTACCAGTACCGAGTCGGCTGACCTGGCGGCATCTGATGATATGTTGACGATCTTACCGCTATGTTGTTTTTTCAAGTAAGGTATTACCTCTCGAGTCATTGAAACCGTCGCTTTCAGGTTTTGTTCGTAGTATCCTTGCCACTCGGCATCTCCCCGATCGGTGAAGCTTGCTGGCTTTGATCGAGGCGGTGCCGCCGAATGACCCCCGACATTGTTGACTAAGATATCGATTCTATCGTAAAAACGTAGAGTTTCCTCGACGGTCTTTTTTACCAGATTACTATCGCTCAAATTGGCTTCGACAGCTAAAGCTTTTCGACCGAGTGCCTTCACTTCCTTGGTTACTTTCTGTGCGTTAGCGCCGTTCATGTCAACTACAACTACGTCAGCCCCTTCGTTGGCCAGACATTTTACGATACCTTCACCGATGCCCTGACCGCCACCTGTTACGATCGCGACTTTGCCTATTAGTTTCATTTTTCCCCTCTATTCTTTTATTCGATGCAAAGTCATTATAAACCGCTTTTTGTGATTGTCAAAATTTTAAATACTCTAGCCTCTCATTATTATCCTTTTATTCATTTCACAAACCATGTAGATCTCCATATATATATTGACATCGTAAAAACAAGTGGTATAATGTCGATTAATGAGCGCTTATTTACGCATTCACCCGCACAAAATAGGCAATTCCTGGCGTTAAATTATTAAGGCGCATGTTTGAACTTAGTATTTGAAATGAGGAGCAAACAGGTGACTTTGACTCCCATAATTCGGCATATCCGCACTTATTCCAAAAATGAGAACCTGGTCAAAGAAAAACGCGAATTAATTGCCGGTGAAGCGTTAAAACTCTTTCTAGTAAATGGTTATGTCAAAACCACGATTCGCGAATTAGCTGAGGCTTGCGAACTGACCGAAGGTGCGATTTACCGTTATATTGGCAGCAAAGATGATATTTTACACTTATTTTTATTGAGAATTAATGTCAACCAGATCCAGGATTACCTTCGCGGATTAGGCGAAATAGATACCATCGAAGCTCTAGGAAAATGTATTTGGCAATATTACACTTGGCAGGATCAAACTTACGAAGTAAACATTTTCTATAACCGTGAAATAAATAACTTCACTCGTGAAGACCGCCGGGTGTTGCTTAAATCACAATCAGATTATATTCATTTTTTTGATGAATTAATTAAGAAAGGTGTATCTGAAGGAATATTTCATACAGCGGATTCTCTGCTCATAGCCCACAACATTGTGATGTTAGGCTACGACTGGGGGTTGAGAAGATGGTTTTTAAGCCAATACTTTACTATCGACGAATATATCGAAAAACAAACTGCCATGTTTTTGTATCTGTTAACTGCAGACTCTGAAAAAAAGAGAAAAGTATCGCCAAAAAAGTAAGTATTGCCGTCGGCATTAAGGGGAGAAAATGACCAACTACATCATTAGAAGGATTCTTCTGTTAATACCCACGTTCCTTATTTTAACCATCCTGGTGTTCATGTTTATCCGTCTTATGCCCGGCAATGTCATCGATCTTATGGTATTACAGGCTCCGCATGAGGGAACCGAACAGATCGATGTATCAGCGGTCAAACATATGCTGGGACTCGATCAACCGGTTCTCAACCAGTACTGGAGTTGGCTTACCCACCTTTTCCGGGGTGATTTAGGCAACTCGCTGTGGACGAAGCGGAGCGTAACCGCTGACATAGTTGCCAGGTTTCCCATTACTTTTGAGCTGGGTCTGTTTGCCTTGATTATTGCCCAACTGGTCGCTTTTCCTGTTGGTATTCTCTCCGCCATAAGGCAAGACAGTATGGCCGACTACGTAGCACGGAGTTTCACGGTTTTGTTTGTGGCCGCCCCGTCTTTCTGGCTAGGTACAATGGTGATGGTTTTTCCATCCATCTGGTGGGGATGGTCACCGGAGATTCAGTATATTAGTCCCACGCAAGACCTCGGTGCTAACCTAGTCCAATTTATAGTCCCCGCTACGATCATGGGTGTGGGGATGGCCGCCCTGGAAATGAGGATGTTACGAACCACGATACTGGACGTTTTAAGGCAGGACTACATACGGACCGCCTGGTCAAAGGGACTAAAAGAACAAGCGGTGATCATCCGGCACGCGTTAAAAAATGCCTCGATCCCGGTAGTAACTATCATATCCGGCCAAATACCGGTATTGATCGGCGGAGCCGTAATTATTGAGAATATATTTAATCTCCCCGGTATGGGTCGGCTGTTCGTTGAATCTACCTTCCGGCGTGATTATCCATATGTCACCGGAATGAATGCATTCTTCTGTTTAACTGGGCTGATACTGATATTACTGTGTGATCTTAGCTATGCCTGGCTGGATCCGAGAATCCGTTACAAATAGGATATTAAGGGGAAGCGAATGACAGTTATCCCAGATGAAGTCATCCAACCAACTAAACGCAATTCACTTTTTAAGGATATGGTCGTGCGGTTAATTAAAGAGAAACCGATGGGGACGATCGGGGCTGTGATCGTCTTGATTTTTCTACTGGCGGCCATTTTTGCCAACTTCATCGCACCATATCCGCCTAACCAAAGTAATATCATGAACAAGTTATCCCCACCCTCGGCGCAGCATTTTCTCGGGACTGATAACCTGGGGCGAGACCTCTTCAGCCGCATTATTTATGGCGCCCGGATTTCGATGTATATCGGTTTGGGTGCCAGTGTTTTAAACGTCGTGATAGCGGGAATTATCGGGTTGTTATCCGGTTTCCTGAGTGGTTTTTTTGACTTGGTAATGCAAAGGTTTGTGGATATCGCCCTCAGTATTCCCAGCCTAATAATACTGATTACACTGGTAGGCGTTGTTGGCGCCGGTGTTTGGCAAATAATAATCATAATGGGATTCATCGGGGGAATCCAATGGAGCCGGGTAGTCAGGAGTGCAGTTTTTTCCATACGTCAAAATGTTTATGTAGATGCAGCTAAAACCACGGGCGGGACCCTGTTATTCATTTTGCGCCGGCATATACTCCCGAATATCATGCCGGTTACCGTAATCATCTTCAGCGTATCCATTGCCGGTAACATACTTGCCGAAGCGGGGTTAAGTTTTCTCGGTCTCGGGATCGCCCCGCCTACTGCCAGCTGGGGAGGAATGCTTTCTAAAGACGGACGTACCTATATGTACGAAGCCTGGTGGCTGGCTGTTTTTCCCGGGTTGGCGCTCACTGCCGTGGTGTACGGCGTTAATATGTTTGGTGATGCCATTAGGGACCTGCTTGATCCCAGGCTTAGAGGGGGTGTCGGGCGCTACGGAGTTGCAGTGAAATCAAAACATGATAAAACAATTAATAAAAAGGAGGTGGTTTGAGAAAAAGTAGCATGTTTCTTGGGGAAATATTGGGTCTCTCCCAAAGCTTGCAAAATAAGAGAGGTAAAATGACAAAAAAAATATTATACGTTGTATTGACACTGGTTGTAATTTTAGCTTTAGGGCTTTCAGCGTGTTCAAAAACACCCACCACTACCACCCCAACGAGCACAACAACTACTACTAGCACCACAACTTCCGTAGTTACCACAACAGCTGTTCAAACTACTACGGCTCCCACTACTACCACGACGACAGCTGCCGACCAACCGGTTTACGGAGGTAAAATTAATTTCGTTTTTGGTAACTACCATGCTACTGGTTATTTTGATCCCATAATCTCCGCCGTCGGTGGCTGGACAGCATCGGTGACTTATGATAAGTTGGTCACCGGAGACTGGGGTAAAGGTCCGGCCGGAACTAATGAATTTGGTTATACCACCCCCTACATTCCGCTAAACGCTAGAGCCGGGGCCATTGCGGAGACATGGGATATCGTGGATTTTACCACCGTAATTTTTCATATCCGGCATGGGGTTAATTTCCAGGCCAAAGCACCTGCCAACGGTAAGGAAGTAACCGCGGCTGACGTCGTCTACACCTACCAGAAAGGCCTAAAAGATCCCCGTTGGACGGGTTACAGTTTTGCCGAATGGAGCGATGCAGCGGGTGTTGCTGCGAAGCAACAACTCTCTAAAAATGCCGGTAGAACCGATGCCGAAATTGCCGCTTGGGTTGCCGAGTTGAAGAGTATCAATTTCCCATTTTATGCCGGTGGCTATATGGTGGCAACCGATAAATATACGGTAAAATACCGTCTCCTGAGTCCAAGCAGTCAAATAGTGGATGTGGCTAGCTGGCTGTTTGTGGAACCGCTTGAAGATGCCAAATACGATATGCAGGATTGGCACAATGCCTGCGGTACCGGAGCCTTTATTGTCTCTGATATGGTACCCGATAGTTCCGTTACCTGGACGAGAAATCCCAACTATTGGATGACAGACCCGGTACACCCCGGGAATAAATTACCGTATGTAAGCACCTTGAACGGCATCATCATCATCGATCAGGCAACTCAGATTTCTGCTTTACGCACACACAAGGTTGATGCCTTAGGAGTAGATTGGGACAAGGCTATATCTCTAAAGTCCACCAACCCCGAACTTCTCAGCCATGTATCATCTCCTACGGGCGGCATTGTGATCTTCATGCGGACTGATATTGCCCCGTTCAAAGATGTCAAAGTCCGGCAAGCGCTCTGCATGGGCATTGATAGAGATTCTATCATTAATAATTACTACAAAGGCAACGCTGTACCCGATGCGTGGCCGGTACTGCCAGGGGTCTCGGGGTACACGCCGGTTAGCCAAATGCCAACCGAGGTCAGACAACTGTACGAATACCATCCGGATTTGGCTAAAAAATTACTGTCTGATGCCGGGTATCCTAGTGGCTTCACGACCGAAATTGTAATCTATCAGAGCGATCCCGATGTTGAACTTTTAACTCTGGTAGCCGAGCAATTAAAATCAATCAATGTGACCGCTACGATTAAGGTAGTCGAGGGTGGCACACATACCGCTGTTCTTTACGGGTATACTTATCCCCAAATGATATATACATGGTGGGGCAACACTTCACCCTCATCGGTGATGGGTTGGGCGCACGGCGGCGTGACAACCTCGATTTATGCGTTCTCTCATCCTGTAGATCCGCTGGCGGTAACGGCTTACAGTGAGTGGGCAGCAATGAAAGATCCGATTGCCGCGGACACATACCTAAAGAAGGAATACCTGCGGGAGGACTTGCTGGCATGGGAAGTCCCTCTCCCAACAAGAACGGGCAGCGTCATGTGGGCTCCTTATCTAAAAGGTTACCATGGTGAAGTATGCATGGGCTTGACAACCGAAATGGGGACCGACGAAATTTGGAAGTACTTCTGGGTCGACCCCGCATTAAAGACCAAGTACCAATAACCAACCCGTATTAAAGGATTTTCTGAAGCACAAGGGAGCAGGCTGGTAGGCCTGCTCCCTTGTGGTGGTGTGTGTGTCACCAAGATAACGGAATGCATTTCTGGTCCGTAATATTTTTCATACCTTATCTCTCTGCAGGAACTATAACCACGCTTGATTGTTTTATTACCAAGTGCCATTATGGAACCAGACTGGAAGATTGCTTTGTTCATGTAACACCGGAGGTATTATTTGGGCCAAAGAGATGACTCAAAATATGTTATCTGTTCCGTTTGCCACCGACCTAATCGGGTTGGTAAGACTTATTGCCAGTATTGCTGGTCTCAAATACGCTCGACGGTGGAGATCGATTCCGAAGAAGCACGTGAAACTTTACATGGCTTGGAAAAGAACTCCAGGCGCCGAAAGAAAATAAGATTATGGTCATTCATCCTCGGGCCGTTAATATTAGTTGCAACTTTATCAGGGGTAATTCTCGTCGGTTATACTGATATATTAATCCGACCTCCTCTAACCTTAAACTCGAATTCTCCAGCTGGTCAATGGGCTATGTTCCACCACGATTTACTTCATTCGGGGTCTAGTGGTTCGGGCGATACGTTACCTGAGGGTAAACTTTTATGGACTTTTTCCACCGGAAGAGAAATTCAATCTTCCCCGGCAATAGTAGACAGTGTGGCCTATGTAGGTTCCAGAAATGGAAAAATTTATGCCATAAATTTAATTACAGGCACAATACAATGGGAGTATCAAACGGGCAGTTGGGTCGACTCATCTCCTGTAGTTATGAATGGCGTGGTATATTTCGGCTCAAACGATGGCAGTGTATACGCGCTGGATGCAATTTCGGGCAAGAAACTCTGGTCTTTTCAAACTCCCTATCCAATCAGGTCCTCTGTGGCAGTAGCCGGAGGCGCCGTCTATTTCGGTGGAGACGATTACTACATTTACGCTTTGAATGTGCAAACGGGGGAGATGCTATGGCGGTTTTGGACAGACGGGTTGGTTGTTTCATCGGTTGCGGTAAATAACGGGATAGTCTATGTTGGTTCGGAGGATGGATTCTTATACGCGCTGGATGCCCGCAACGGAAGGTTTCGTCTTCGTTTTAGATCGGCTTTGATAACAACCTCTCCGGCGGTTAACGGTAATACCGTGTATTTTTGCAGTTCAAACGGTTATTTATATGCCATTAACGGTCGATCCCGTAATTGGCCTTTTGAATACGATATACTACCTTACTGGATTCAGTTGTGGGGAATGGGTGTAGCTCCGAAGCCCCCGGAACATTCCGGCTTTATCTGGCAGATGAAATTGGGAACAACAATCTGGTCATCACCAACGATACAGAATAGCACTCTCTATGTTGGCGTTGATGACAGTCTCGTTGCTATTGATATCCAAACTCACAAAATACTCTGGTCTTTCAAAACGGGTGGTGTTATCGAATCATCTCCGGCAGTAAATGGAAATATAGCTTATATCGGCAGCGACGATGGGAAAATCTATGCGATAGATGCAACCAGCGGCAAAGGTTTATGGAATTTCAGTACTCAAGGTCCAATCGGTTCATCTCCTGCCATATTTAACGGAGTTCTTTATGTTGGGTCCTATGACGGGCTTCTTTATGCCATCAAGTAGGACAACAATTGTATTTATGAAAAGTTATACACTCGCAAGATGCCCTATAAAGGCAAATATGTGGCTCTTCCTAGTTGGTTCAGTGGTGGATAATAGTACCTAGCTTTTCACCTTTTATTACACGGAAGATGTTCTCCGGATTTGAGCCATTGATTAATATCGTCTTTATTTGATTTCTAGAAATGGTGTCTATTGCAAGTTTGTCCAGGATACCGTAATGACCCGGTTTACCATCTTCAGCATATCGGCTCAATTCAGAAAACGGAATGCTTTTTATCAGTCGTGCTTCATGGTATTTTTTCGGATCTGAATCGTAAATACCATCAACGTCGGTTAACTTTATAAATAAGTCTGCCTTGATAATAGATGCGGCGGCAGCGGCGTTGGCATCAGTGCTTCGTCCTGGTGTTATCCCCCCTATTACACCGGTGCTCTTTTCATTTAATTCATGCAGTGAATAGATAGGAGTCATGTTCAGTAGAAATGCAAGAAAACGAACATTGACTTTAAGTAAATCTATGGCTATCCATTCCATCTGATCATCGGTAAGGCCAAAACTTCGAATTGACTCGTAGTATTTTCTAAGGAATTTTCCACCACCAATACAGACTATTAGCTGGTTTTCTCTATTTAACTTATCCAGAAAAGGAAGTAACTTTTCGAAATATTCGTGTATCGGACCATTTTCGCTGATCGATATTGAGCCCCCGATTTTTACGACTAATTTCATCGGTATTCGCCTCTTCCTTTTTGGTTACAAATATTAGCATATGATGAAGGTGAAATCAAAAAGTGATAATATGTTGAACAAAACGAAAAAAGTACAATCCGGAAGCAAGCTTGTGTTATTTTAGAAAAAGAAGCTTAATGATTGCCCAAAAGTCAGACTTGTGCATGTCCTCATGCTGGTTTCAAAACTGCTAGATTTACCAGAGTTTTGAATCGGGAGATAAAGTTCCACCTCGATGTACCCTCGTTCAGTTTGTTCTGGTTTAGAGTAAGCAACGAAGAAGTAATTACTTAATTTGCTTACCATGGGGAAAAATAAGGCGATACTGATATCAAGAAAATACAAGTGGGTAACCGGTTTTCGGAGTACATAGGCGCCCAATACATCTTCCAGATCACTTGCAGCACACGGCTCGGGATGATCACAACACTGACAGGCCATATATAGAAAGCGAGACATCATTTGGGTTGAGTTCATCGTGTCTATCGATGTTGGGTCGGTAACTGGGCAAAAGTTTGGGCATTTCTAATCTCTAATTTTCGACAGTTTTCAAAAAATCTAGAAGAGTCACTCATTGGAAATAGTTCTATTTATTTTCTCTCGTCAATGGAAGATTTCAAGACTATGTTAGAGATCGACTGTTGGGGTCTGCCCCTGCTCCCAGCACCTGTGGAAGTATTGCAGAGTGTCCGGTTTGAAGAGCATGGTCACTTTAGGGATAACAATGCGGGTGATGATACCTTCGACACCTAGCTCTACCAGTAAAACTTGATTAATGCGGTTGTAGGTCGCATTGGTTCCCACCGAGTAACCGGCTAAAAAACCGAGATCTATAAGTTGCTTTAGCCGGGTTTTTAAATTCTTCTTTTCGAGGACGTTCCAAAGGAAAGGATCGGCATTGATGAGGTACCGTCGCAGTTTTACCCTGGTTTTAGGGTGCATTTTAACCATTTCTGGCTTCCGAAAACTGAATAGCAAACTTATAATATAATATTTACTGGGTAATATTAACTACATTATGTTATATGTCAATATAATTTGTACGAAATAATTTTATATTGAGAAACGAAATCGAACTGATACAATTGGCAACCAGTTCCGGAGAAAGGCAAAGATCATGCCCGTCCAACGCACGGGTTTAGGCAGAACCTTCACTTCTTCCCGCGAATGGAGACTGAGAACCAAAACTAAATTCCAATTTTGGGAAAAATATCTACGAATTTAGTTCCTTTATGAGAGCCGTTAACTTTTCCTGGCTCATACCAACATAACCAGCAACGAATGCCAGCGACATGCCCATGGCCATACCGATCTCACTTTCACTCACCAGACGGCCAATGTGTTTTTCTATTATCGCTTTGGCGTTCGGTCTTCCCCCCAACACTTCTCCGATGGTTGAATCAGCAGTGAAAGCCATAATTGTACCTCCTACGTATTTTCTACCAATTATTTCAAACCATCAATAAAATACTAGGATCAACCTTTAATCTTTCAACCATTCCGGCGGATGGGTACCCAACGGTACCGGGGGTAAGACCCAACACGCCGGAGTTTCAGAAAGCTGGACTACCGGAGCGAGACGGCTGATGGTGCCATAAGGAGAGTCAACCCTTTCACCTGCTCCTTACCCTGTGTTACCCGAGGAATTCTCCCAAGCAGCATCGCCGATTGAGTCAAAGAAGTACGTACGTGGTAACTGCCCCCTTCGCGGGCACGGTGGTATAAAGCTACCATAGTACCGAATGCCGCCAAATAACCGGTGGCATAATCCGTTATTGCACCCGGTAGTGTTCTGGGTCGGTCAGTCCCCCCTTCTTCTATAGTAAGACCGGCAGCCGTTTGCCCGATTTGCTCCATTCCGGGCCTTTCACGCCAAGGTCCTTCATAACCATAACAATTCATAGAAGTATAAATAATACCCGGTCGTAGTTTTGCAACAGATTCAGCCGATAACCCAAGTTTCCTTAGAGCCCCGAACCGGTAATTTTCCGAGAACACATCGGCCTGTGTGATTAGAGATAATGTCTTTTTATAGTCTTTCTCCTCACGAAAATCTAGAAAAGTGGAGCGTTTACCATGCCCGGTATCAATTATGAAAGTGAGTGGTTTCATTCGCGTGTCATTTGGTGAATCTACCCTCAATACATCTGCACCATGTTCTGCAAGGGTGCGGCCGCAGGTAGGTCCGGAAAGCACATTAGTTACATCCATTACCCGCACTCCTGAAAGAGGGCGTTTACCCCTTCCCAATGGCTCGGGAGAGCTATCGCGGATCTTTATCACTTCCACCACAGGTAGGTTCTTTAATACCTGCCCCTGGGGATGGTTGATCCATTCCACAATACTGCGCGCTATAACGGCCATGCATCCTCCGGCATCAAAAGCATCTTCTAGAGGTTGCGCATCCCACCGCGAGATTGCCGCTGCAATCGATTCCGGTGTTGCTTCGCACTGTAGCAATTTGAGTGCGTTCTGCCGGAAATGATCACGTGCAGCATGAAGGAATATCCAGCGGTTATCACGAGTTCGAAAGAAATCTAACATTGAAAGCTGCCCCCGACTATCCCCCTGTACTGAAGCAGGTATAACAAGATAATTCGATGAACGTAAGCTCGCCGCCGCTGATCTTACATTTACCTCGACTTTCTGCTTCCGGCCTGTTTGTAGTTCCCATAATTTAGCAATAGCCGCACCGCAAGCCGCGTGAAATCCCACCGCCATTTCACCGACCCGGAATCTGGTAGGTAATACAGGGTCATTCCCCACGATTTTAACGTTCGTGTCTAATTCTTCTTGCCATCCGGCTATAGACATAAGTTCGTTAAATACTGCCCTGTTCGTCATGACCTACACTTCATTCGATTTATATCATACAGCATTAAAATTAGAAAAGACATCAAACTAACCCATCAAACTAACCCATTGACAAACCCCCAAATATCCTTTATATTGTAGCAAATATATAAGCGAATGACCAGTCATTCTTTGTAGGAACTATATGAATATAAGCCTGGGGCAATCTGAAATCAGGACATATAGCAATAACACCGAGCTCATCAACAAACGCCGATTACAAATTCTGCAGGGCGCGATAGGGGTTTTTTTAAAAAAAGGTTTCAAAGCTACCACACTAAGGGACATTTCACTAGCTACCGGTATATCCATCGGGAACATCTACCGGTACATCGGCAGTAAAAACGATCTCCTCCACATTTTGTGTCAAACACGGGCAAACAGCCGTGAAGGTTTAGAGAAAATCGCAGAGGAAAACAAAGACTTAAACAACACTGATTTGTTGAAGGAAAGTATCCGCTACCACTTCTCGGTAGGAGACCAAAGCCGGACGTACAATTTATTTTTTACCCGGGAAATTTCCCACTTTTCAAAAGAAGACCGGAGAATGTTGTTAGATTCTGCGGTTCAAATAGTTGATTATTTCAAGGGACTTCTTGATAAGGGAAACAGTAGCGGTGAGTTTCAAATCAGGTCTACCAGGGCTGTAGCACATAATATCCTCATGCTCGGGCACGATTGGGGTTTGCGGCGCTGGTATTTGTCGCAGTTTTTTACTCTAGAAGAATATATAGATATTCATACTGAATTGATTCTAAAACAAATTTTGCCTGGTATTCCTACGACTCATGTTAAAAGGCAAAATCGTGACGTGGCGTTGGTCAAACCTCCAACGAGTAAATAAGCAAACTAAATATAAACTGGGTATCAATATTAGGGTAGTGAACATGAGCATTCTCAGATAGGGGACATGAATACGGATTAAAAGGTTCCGTATTACAGAAATGGCGTTAAAGTAAGAGCTTGCGAGGGATAGCATGGCCGCATATGCGTTACGACGTTTTCTTCTTGTAATTCCGACTTTATTGATCGTTACAATAGTATTATTTTTACTGGTAAGGTTGCTCCCAAGTGGCGTGGTTGAACAGATAGCCCAAAACAAGGAATGGACTGTGCAGACCATGGGTGCTCCACAAACCGACACGGATGCAATTCGCAAACTGCTCGGGCTTGACCAACCTTCAGAGTACGCAAAGCCTTGGCGATGGCTATTGACCGTCAGGCTATTATTGACGGCTACTTCCAAGGACACGCTAGAATGCTCGAATGGCCGTATTTTGACAGCATGACCGATGTTTACACCCCACTGGACCAATTACCCGCCGATGTACAGGAAGCCTACCAATATAACACGACCAAAGCGAAACAATTACTTACCGAGGCGGGCTTCCCGAATGGTTTTAGCCAGGAGATGGTAGTGGCTAACAACTACCCGATTATGACCGATATGGTGGCACTTGTTAAGAGTTATTGGGATGCCATTGGTGTCAAGACAACTATAGTTGCCGGGGATTCAAATAGTGTTATGCCGACACTCTGGGTGTGCAGCTATAAAAATGTCGCTGCCAATTATGCGTGGGGAAATACTAGTCCGTGGTCAGTTAATACCGCCGCCTACCGGGGGAAAATCAAGTACACCTCAAAATGGAATTACTCAAATGTGAACGATGATTTTCTGGATAATTGGACAGATAAACTGCTCGCTAACACCGACCCGGTTTCAAGGACGCAAGGTTTGAAGGATCAGGGAGTGTATGATCTACAACAATTGTATGCCTTACAATTACCCTGCCCCGAGAATTTTACCTTCTTCCAACCGTATTTAATGAACTACCACGGGGAGATTGGCCTTTGGGGGGAACGAGTATGGATTGATCAAAAACTCAAACAACAAATAACAGGTAAATAGAACCTAACGCAACTGTATCAAATCTAAGCACTGGGGAGAGCGTAATTTGGCTCCTCCCAGTGCTTGCCCACCAATTGGAAGTAGCTCCTGCTATTGTTTGATTATTGTTTTAATTCGAAGGATTAACATTCTGGCCGCGGCAGGCGGTATTGAGACGAGATTGCATCCTCTAAGGTAAAAATATTTGATCATCGTTTCATAAATCGGAAATTTTTATTGGGTGCCGACCCAATTTAAACATAACAAAGGGGTAAAAATGGCAACACGTGATATCGAAGTAACACGATGGGGCAGTAATCAATTAATAGATGCGGCGATGGTTGATGCCAATGTGGCGCCTGATTTGTGGATGTTCGGAGGTTTTGGGAACGTCGCTGTCGCTGTAACTGATGCAGGTTTGGTAATAATAGATACATCTATGAGAAATCATGCCAAACAAATTGTAGCGAGAATGCGAGCCAGGACCAAAGCCTATATTCATACCATTATTCTAACTCACGGGCATACCGATCATGCTGGGGGTGTTGGTATTTTTCTAAAAGATGCTGCTGATCGAGGTGATCGACCACCTCATGTTATCGCTCATGAGCTGGTGCCCGTAAGGTTTGACCGGTACAAAATGACATCAGGGCATCAACTTCATATGAATATGGTCCAATATGGCGGCGCCATCAACCAGGGCAACAAGATCGAATACAATGACAGACCTTTTCTGTCACCGGATATCGCTTACCCCGATATTACCTATAAAGACGGGATGACATTTAAGGTTGGCGAACTAACTTTTGAACTCCACCATTCAAAGGGCGAAACCGATGATAACACCTGGGTTTATATCCCGGAACGGAAAACTGTGGTTGCCGGCGATGCACTAAAAGGTGGAATGCCAAATATAGGTAACCCATTCAAATTAATGCTGCGTTACGAAACCGAGTGGGCAGAGGCCATGGAGCGAATTGCGGGTTTGAATCCCGAATATGTAATTCCAGGACATGGACCGCTTTTGAAAAAAGAAAAAGCACGGGAAATATGCCTGGAACAGGCAGCCTTTCTGCGCTGGTGTCACGATGAAGTCATCGGCTTGATGAATCGGGGGTATTGGTTGGAGGAAATTTTGGGAAAAGTGAAAATGCCGGAAAAATGGGCTAGTAAAGGCTACCTTGCCGAGGGATACGGTTGCCTGAATTTCGTGATTCATGGTATCTACAACCGTTATGGAGGGTGGTATAATGGTCACCCGGCTGATTTATTACCATCAAGAAGATCCGAAATTGCAGCTGAAGTCCTGAAACTGTCTGGGGTAAAAAATGTAATTGACGAAGCGCGTCAGCTGCTATCAGAAAATAACCCGCAACTTGCATTGCACCTGATTGATTATGTTGTCGATGGCACAAATGTGACCACTATGCGTAAAGAAGCTTTAATACTCAGATCCCAAATACTGGATGCCCGGGCGAAAACGATGACTAACGGTATGGTGAAAAATACTTTGCTCCGTGATGCAGAAGCTGCAGAACAGGAGGCAAAAAATTTATAACAAAAGAAACCCGGAAATAGATAAGCTTGTTATCGAAGAACGCAAGCGCGTGTTTGAGGCACGAGGTAAGGACGAAGTATTACTGCCGGATATTATTAAGATCGAGCGTTATAACCAGGTTGCCGGCCCGACCGGATTGGTAATTACGGATGAAGGTTGTGTAGTGTATGACACGGGGTATCCTACCGAGGGTGCCGACCGGGTAAAAAAAATACGCACTTTTACCGATAAACCATTTCACACCATTGTATTCTCCCATGGGCATCGGGACCATTCTGGTGGCGTTGGAGCTTTTCTCGCTGATGCGGCACAGCGTGGACATCCCAAACCCCGAATAATTGCACACGAAAACGTTATTAAACGTTTTGACAAATATCAAATGCTACGTGGACGCCGGGCATATATATCCGCTCTTCAATTTCCAGATATGCCAACCACACCACGAAAAGATGACCCCGAGTTGGGGCTTGACTTTAACTATCCGGATACTATCATTACCGACCGGTTGTCTTTCTGGCTAGGTGGGCTCAATTTTGAAATTTATCATGCTTTGGCAGAAACCGACGACGCGCTCTGGCTTTGGATACCAGAACGAAAAGTGGCGATGATCGGAGACATAATCATCGGCAGTTGCCCAAATACCGGCAACCCATTAAAAGAACAGCGTTTTACTCTCGATTGGGCTGAGGCACTGGAAAGAATCGCGAAAAAGAAACCGGAATACATTTTTGCCGGGCCGGGGGTGCTCCGCGGTGAAGCAGGGCAGCATGTACTGTTACGCACCGCCAAGTTTCTACGCTTCATTAATAATGAAGTAGTGCGTTTATTGAATGAAAAATACTGGATTGAAGATATTCTAGATAAGATTACCTTTCCGGAAGAGGTGCTGCAAGACCCCTGGTTGGTTGGTACTTATGGACACCCCGCCTTCGTTATCCACGATGTATATCGTCGGTACACCGGCTGGTACGACGGCAATCCTTCCGAGTTATTCCCGTTAAAGAGTTCCATCGTGATGAACGAATTACTCAAGTTCGTGGCACCTGAGACGCTTTTAGCTCACGCACGCCAGCTTAAGAAAGAAAACAAAATTCAACTTGCCTTACATATCATTGATTATGTTGTCCAAGGAACGTGCAACGAAAAGTTACTGAAAGCAACCAAGCTATTGAAAGCTGATTTGCTTGAAGCCAGAGGTAATGAAGTCCCGAATTTTATTGCACGTAACATTATGCGGACCAGTGCCACGATACTGCGAGAAGAGGCGAAACAGATCGATAACTAGATTAAGTTTTTCATAATTCAGTTTATTAAAAGAAGTAAGGAGCGATATGGGAAAAAAGCCGAACATATTATTTATCTTCCCTGACCAGCACCGGGCAGATGTAATGGGATGCGCTGGGGATCCGGTAGCTCAAACCCCTAATTTAGACCAATTGGCGAAGGGTGGTGTTCGTTTCGGTAGATGCAACACAAATTCACCGTTATGCATGCCAGCCCGTACGTCTGTTATTACCGGGCAATATGTCAGTGAGCATGGTGTGTGGGACAACAACTTCGCTGCTAATGAGAAAGGACCCAGTCACGTTAGGAATATCAGGGATGCTGGTTATACAACTGCGGTACTGGGAAAAACTCATTTGTATACCCACGGCAAACATCATGCTAAAGATTTTAAACATATTTTGGAAGACTGGGGTTACACGGATATACATGAACTAACAGGTCCATTAGCCTCCGCGCGCATGGGGTCTGAGTATACTGATTATTTGGAGAAATTGGGGCTGCTTGATGTTCATCGGAATTATATCAAGGAAAATGGCTTTGTGCTGCGGGGAACGAATCCATGGTATTACCCAAACAGTCCGCTACCAACAGAAGCGCATCTCGAAAGTTATACCGGGAGAGAAGCGGTGAAATGGATACAAAATTACGACGACGATAAACCGTTCTACTACCAAATTTGCTTCCCTGGTCCCCATGACCCTTATGATGCACCGGCAGAATACCGCGCCCGTTACAAGCTGGAAGATATGCCATTGGGGATCGTTGACCCACCCAAAGCACCGATGTCACCGCTCGTATCACGTTTTGTTAAACTATACCAGGACAAGATAGGTATCCAAAATTGGACACCTGAACAAAGGAAGCATTTTAAGCAAGGGTATTATGGGAAAGTAACCCTGATAGACCACTGGGTTGGAGAAATAATGAAAGCCCTGGAGCAGCGTCACCTGCTGGATAATACTTGGGTTATTTATACTTCGGATCACGGTGACAATCTTGGAGAGCGTTGTTTAATCCAGAAAATGGTTTTCTTTTACCAACCCCAGTTGATTCCGTGCATTATACGACCCCCGTCCGGAGTTGTTGGTTGGGAATCAAAAGCTTTAACCGATCAATTTGATATTGTCGCTACATTGTTGGATATTGCTGGAGCTAAACCGCCAGTGCAGCCTCATGGAATATCGTTAGTCCCACAAATTCATGCAGGCTCAAAAAGTCCTATTGCCCATAAAGGTAAGGAAGCTGTGTTCACAGAAGTGTTCGGATTTTCTACGGTGGTGACCGATAAATTTATGATGGGTATTGAAGCTAAGAGTCTTCAAATCGTAGAGTTATATGATCTACAATCCGACCCAGCCGAGTTAAACAATCTGGTCAATGATCCTTCTCTGGGAGTGGTTAAAAATGAACTCTTCGAAAAATACCTTCAACAATTAATAAAAACGAGAGACGAAAAGCTGTTAGATGACTATTTTGAGAGAGCAAAAACCCTTAGAGGATGGGCTTAGATACAAACAGGTGTGGTTTACAGACCGATATAAATGAGAACGAATTTGTAGTGGAAGAAAAATGGATGTTTTTGAAGCAATAAAGAAGCGGAGAAGTATACGCAGCTACAAGCCGGATCCTATCCCCGAAAAAGTAATGGGAAAATTGTTAACCGCGATGAAATTGGCGCCATCTGGGCACAACTTTCAACCGTATAAATTCATAATTGTCCGTGATATTGAGACGAAGAACAAAATAGCTTTATCATGTAGATACTTACCAAAAAAACCAAAGGGTCTGGCATTTGTTGCCGAAGCTCCTGTGGTTATTGTTGCCTGTGGTATTGAAAAAAATTCTACCGCTAGATTCTATAAAAATGGCGAAACTATCTTGACGGTAGGACGCGACGTCCCCGCGGAGATCGACCGGACTGATATTTATTATCAAGACCTTATGGAAACCGATGTGGCGATAGCTATTGATCACCTTACTCTGGCGGCAGTTGAAGAGGGACTTGGGACTTGTTGGATCGCCGGACTAGTTGAACCGGAGATAGCGGAGATTCTCTCGGTTCCGCCTGATGTGAGAGTATTATTTGTTGTCTCAATCGGTTATCCCACAGCATGGCCGGAACCTAGACCTAGGAAACAATTAGAGGAAATTGTTTGTTACGAAAAATATAACTGATTTCTGAGTTCGATACGACAACGGTAGGAGCGTAGTGAAATTGTTTAATATTTCAATGCAATCTAAGCAAAAATATTTTGGTTAACAAACCGGAAAGGGCAAAAGTTAGAATTGAATATGCAGAGTATTGGTTTCACAGGTAAAACACAAAAGTATCTCCGGTCTCCCTGGCTTGAGCTTGGTATTCTTGCGTTATCCGTTGTTCTTTCATATATCGCGCTTTCATTGATATCCGTTGGCGCCACGGTGCCAGAGGGCGGCATGGCGTTGGCAAATATCGTACGGTTAATGCTCGGGTTTTTCGTACTTAGCTTCGCTATCGCGATAATCGCCGTCCTGGCCGGCATCGGCGGTGGGGTAATATATACTCCATTGATGATGGCTTTCACACCGGTTAACAGTCTCATTATCCGGGCTACGGGACTGATCGTAGCGATGTTCAATGGGCTGGTCTCTTCCGGGCCGTTTATGAAGAGTGGCGTGGGAAACTTGAAGTTGGCCATAATATGTACTCTGGGATACGGACTAGGCGGTTTTGCCGGCGCCCAGGGGGCTATCTGGGTGGCTGGAAGAATGGGTTTGTCCGGAGAAGGTACTATCAGACTTATACTCGGGGGAATTGTGCTGGCTCTCGGTCTTTATTTCCTCTGGGGGAGTAAAAAAACAGAATGGCCTGAGGTCAAGAAAGTTGACCGGTTCAGTGCGAAGTTGAAAATACCTCAGGCGTTTTACGAACCGTCGATTGATAAGATCATCAATTACAGCGTTAAGAATCTGCCCCTGGGTATTCTGGCCATGTTTGGTATCGGTTTGATATCAGGCTTCTTCGGCATGGGAGCTGGCTGGGCGGTAGTCCCGGGACTGAGTATGATCGTGGGTGTACCTTTAAAAGTAGCCGCGGTAACCAGTCATGTGATCATCGGAATGGGCGATTGTATGACGGTTTGGCCTTATATTCTGGCCGGGGCTATTATTCCATTGTTCGTCGCACCCTGGCTGGTAGGTCAGGTGTTGGGAGGAATGGTAGGAGCCCAGGTATTAATCCGAGTACGTTCGCAGGCTATCCGGTATATACTAATCGGCATTATGTGCTACACCAGCTTCGGACTGGTAACCGATGGTATGACTAAATTGAAATTAATAACGGCAGTTAACAGTATCATCAATATCATTGTCCTTGTTGTAGTACTAGCAGTCGTTGCATTGGCAATCGTCGGTAAGCTTCCCAAACTTGGAGGAAAGAGGCAAGACAAATGAAGAAACCAGAATTAGAACAACCCCGTCCGCAGCTTGTTTATGGAGAGTTCGTTTATTGGTTATCAATCATCGCCGCACTGATTTGTACGATCGCCCCGATAATTGCCCTGGCATTCCCGCAAGGTGATATACTCGACCCGCACTACCTATTTTCCGCTCTCTGGAAAGGCGAGGCTCCAAACATCGTATGGCAACAAGCCACCGGGGGTTTTCCGGGAGGTCATTTCTGGCTTCGTAATCTATCATCTGGCGATGCGATAATTCAATTTGGATTGGAACTGGGTTGCTGTTGCGCCGGGGTAGGATTGCTGGCGGCCTCGATATCATATCTCTCCCAGAAACCAAGGTCTTACGGTTGGGCAATTGCTGCCCTGGTTATCGCAATACTCATCGGACTAGCTGCAGCGGGTATTTATCAGCAGACCGCCTGATGTTAAATAAAAGTGATACATTTTGAATTGAGACATAAAAAATAATAGGAGGGTTTAGACTGATGATAAAACAGAAGTATCTTAACATGGCTCGCAAAGAGATTAACGAAATATTTATGAAAGATGAGAAGGTTACCGATGACGTTTATAGGATAGCACCTGTTTGGCCTGTAGCCGGTAACGGGACTTTGATCGTTACCGGTGAGGGCTTAGTTGTTGTCGATACGGGTATACCGGCTGAAGGTGTAGACCGGGTGCGCCGCATTAGAGAGAAAACTGATTTACCCTTTCACACGATTATTTTCACTCACGGTCATGGCGATCACGCCGGTGGGGTATGGGCGTTCCTCGATGACGCCAAAAAACGTGGAGACCCCGAACCGCGTATCATCGGACATGAACTATTGCCGGCACGCTTGGATAAATATAAAATGCTTGCAGGCAGGCGGCAATACATCGGTCGGTTACAATTCCCCGGACGTCCGGTTATCGGCAATAATACAGACAAACCTGCACCGGCTGGTTATATCTATCCAACGACGTTATACTCGGACAGTATGAAATTCACCCTGGGGGGACTAACTTTCGAGCTATACCATGGAAAAGGGGAAACCGATGATGCCACCTGGGTTTGGGTACCGGAGCGGCGTCTGGCTGTGGTCGGGGATTTGTTAATCGGAGGATGTCCTAACACCGGAAATCCACTTAAAGAACAACGCTACACACTCGAGTGGTCGCAGGCCCTCGAAAAAATCGCAGGTAAAAATCCGCAATATGTCGTCACAGCGGCCGACCCGGTGTTGGAAGGCGACCTCGCTCAGGAAGTTTTACTTGATACCTCTAGGTATTTAAAGCTTATTCAGGATCAGGTGGTGCAGCTGCTTAATCAGGAATTCTGGATCGATGATATTATCAAGAAAGTGAAAATTCCCGAAGATCTGGCTAAAAAACCATGGCTCACTCCTAATTACGGGCACCCAGTGTTTATTATCCACGACGTTTACCGGCGGTATACCGGATGGTACGATGGAAACCCGAGCGAGCTATTCCCGGCGGATAAAGCCGATATCGGTCGAGAAGTCATCAATTTGGCAGGCGGTGTTGGAAATTTAATGGCTCGCGCCAGAAAAATGAAAGAACAAGGGCAAAGTCAATTGGCATTACATATCATCGACTTTGCCATACAGGGAAGTAATAATAGCCCTATTCTTAAAGAAGCCTTAACTTTAAAGTCGGAAATTCTAGATGCCCGTGCCAATATCGAACCAAGTTTGATTGCTCGGCACATTTTAAAGACGGGGGCAGCGATTGCTAAGGAATCTGCGGAGAGAGTCAAATAAACTATTTACTCTTGAAAAAGGGTTAAATTATTATTGACTGTTTCCTTGGGATACTTGGTAATTTTGGTAAAAGTATGGAGGCGGATTATGGGAAGGTTCACAGGCAAATCTGTAATTGTTACTGGAGGTGGTAATGGCATTGGGCGAGCCTGCGCTTTGAGATTGTGTCGAGAAGGTGCTCGCGTAATGGTAGGTGATATCCGAACAGAACTAGCGGAAGAGACAGTGCGTTTGATTATTGACTCTGGAGGTGAGGCGGAATTTATCCGATGCGATGTTGGCAACGAATCAGACGTGGAAAATATGACAACGCAGGCAATTACCAAATTCGGGGGGTTACAAATCCTGGTCGCGTGCGCCGGAATTTCGACTAGAGGCGGGATACATGAATTGTCATTGGCGGACTGGGATCGCGTTATACGCGTTAACTTGACCGGTATGTTCTTATGTGCTCGCGCTGCTCTCAGACACATGGTCAATCACGGCGGTGGAAACATCATTACAATCGGTTCCATCTCATCCATAGTTATCGGAACCGGGGGATCGGCGGCCAGCTACAAAGCAAGCAAAGGCGGTGTCCTTCAGCTTAAGCGAGCTATTGCCGTTGAGTATGGACACAAAGGAGTGCGTGCCAATTGTGTTTGTCCTGGCGCAGTGGCTACAAATATGGGAATACACTCCCGCGAAGATTCTACACAATGGACCACCGTCATCAAGGATGAGGTTCGATCCTACAAGATGGGGGGCAGCCCTTTAAACAGGCGGGCTGATCCGGCGGAAATGGCTAACGTCGTCGCGTTTCTTGCTTCGGACGAGTCTTCGTTTATGACTGGATCGGCAGTAATGGTGGATGGTGGGTATACGGCGTTGTAACAATTCCTATATAAAAGGTAGAGGATATCATGCCAATAATCCTTCTTAATGGTGTTCAAACTTATTATCAGATTGATGGCTCAGGGCCTCGAACATTCTTCCTTTTTAACGGCGCCGGATGCGATACTCAGTCGTGGGGAGAGATGGCAGAGGGTTTAATGAAATTTGGGAGTATCGTACGTTACGATGCCCGAAGTACGGGACAAACTAAATGCCCGAATGAGCTATACAATATAGATACTCTTGCCGGAGATGCCTTATTACTTATGGACTATCTCAATATTGAAAAAGCAATACTGGTAGGCCATGCCTTCGGGGGAAGAATAGCTCAAATCTTCTGCCGGGATAATCCCGAAAGGGCACAAGCAGTTATTTTGTGCGGGACAGGTGGCTATTTTCCTCCGATTGCCGTAAACACCAACCAGATCGAAAAAGCAAACTATGATAAGAATGCCAAAAGAGAAGAAATATTTCTGGCCATGTACACAGGGAACGGGTTTAAAGCTCAACACCCGGAACGGGCAAGGCGACTACTCAACGATTTTCTTTGGACCGGCCATCGCCGTGAGAGTTGGGAAATAGAACTTCGACAGAAAGCTACCGTCGCGACACCCGTTGAGACTTACTGGGGGAAGATACCTAAAGGGTTGCCGGTACTTCTTTTATATGGAACTGAAGATAAATTTGGTACGTCTGATAATGCCAGAGATCTCAATAATCGGCTAAATGGTAGCCGGCTAACATTCATCGATGGAGCAGGTCACATGGCAATACGTGAAAACCCTACCCTTTTGCTTAAAGAAATATATAAGTTCGTAATCGAAAATAACCTGTGACGAGCCACGATAAGAAATAACTTATCTTGATCACGAATATAAATTAATAAACTGGAGGAGATGGCAAAATGAATGCACTTGCCCGGGTTGCAGTATTACCGCAGGAAAAAGGCCCATTGGCCATTATTAAGATGAACCTACCTGATCCAGGTCCTTTTGAAGTTGTAGTTAAACAATTCGCAAGTGGCGTGTGCCACAGTCAACTCCACCAGATCCATAATAAGAGAAATTCACCGTTGCTTCTTGGACATGAATCGACGGGAGTTGTTGTCGCCAAGGGAAAAGAAGTGAACTACGTTTGCGAGGGTGATCATGTTATGGTGACGTGGGTACCCAGAAACAAAATTATGACGACAAGGTCGGCAAAAGCTAGTTCTCTCAAATTGCCAAATGGTGACCTAGCCAGAGCTGAAAACGTGTTTACCTGGGCCGACCATACGATTGTGGATGAACAATATGTGGTACGAGTGCCCCGAAATACTGTTAAAGATGTAACGGCGATCATTGGATGTGCGGTGATAACCGGCGCAGGCGCGATCATCCATACCGCCGGTGTGAAAAAAGGAGAGAGTGTTGCCATTTTCGGTGTCGGAGGAGTAGGTTTATCCGCCGTGGCTGCCGCTAAGGTGGTCGGTGCAGACCCTATCATTGCCATTGACTTAAATGAAGAGAAATTAGGATTTGCACGGAAATTCGGAGCCACCGCAACGATTAACGCCTCCCAAGATGATCCCGTAAAAGCCATCCGGGCGCTCACAACCCGTACAGGGGTTTACGACTTCTGGCAACGTCCAGTCTGCGGAGCTGATTATACCTTCGACTGTATCGGCCTGAAAGTTACTATGTCGCAGATCTTAACCGCTGCACGATCTGGTTCGTTTGGTGTGTCGTCCGGCGGCACTGCGGTCTTAGTCGGAGTACCTCAGACCAATGCCGAATTAACTGGTTGGGACATATTGTGTAATGAAAAAAAATACATAGGAAGTTTTGCTGGTTCGTGCATTCCGGAAAGGGACTTTCCCTTGTTCCTCGAATGGTATAAAAACGGCCAACTCGATTTGGATGCCCTGGTCACCCAAAGGTTCAAACTGGACCAGATAAATGAAGCCGTTTCAGCTCTGGAACAGGGACAAGTGCAAGGGCGGGCCATTCTAGAATTCTAGGCGATGAAGTGAACAAAAATGCCAGCGGGTGAATTTGATATTATTGAAACGACAAACGGTATCAGATAATCGGTACGCGCAGCCGGACAAACATCCCGGTATGTCTAAATGTACATAAATAAGGTTACTTATGTATAAAGAAGGGGATTATCGATTTCTACCATAAAATAATATCTCAATAAAAATCAGATTGGAAGTATTCTTTTAAAGCTAATGAAGTTGGTTATATAATACGAACGATTATTAAGGTGAAGCAAACAATGAAAATAAAATGCTATCGATATTTATGGGGACTAGTTGGGTTAGTTTTAATTACCGCGTCTTGCAGGTCAGCCGTAACGACTCCGCTACCATCTGAAATTACTCTGACGACTACTACGAAGCCGACTCCAACGACCTCATCGGTAACTACAACTAGTTCCCAGGGGTCGGTAGATTTGACTCAACTGTCCTTCGGGCTGTCATGGCATGCGGGAGAAACCGATGTCGACGGCATTACGATGTACGGCACCGAGATTATGCGCATCTTACCTTATAAAGGTAAACTCTATGCCTCCAACAGTATGTGGATGGAGAGCGATCCATCTATTCCCAAGGCTTGCCAACTGCTGGTCCTCGATTCACCGGACGGAAAGTGGAGATTACTTCACCAGTTCACAACGAAAGCCCTGAGGCTTGTTTGCCTACAAACCGTGACATTCACGACCGATGCACAAGGGAAGAAAATCCAACCCGTAACCATGTTGTTGACAGCACCCGATACGGTTGGGGTTGGAGACGTGCAGGTTTTCAGCCTTGATGATAAGACCAACGAACTGGTACCGATGTCGCTCGGAATGAGCACATCATCGTATGCTTCAACCAGAGCGATTGGCTTTCACCGTGATTCCAAGACCGGAATTGACCTAGTTTTTGCAGGTAATGACGTACTTGGCATGTTCAGCGGTAGTTATGACCCGAATGTCTCCGGGAGAATAAAGTGGCAAGGTTCGCCGGAATTGGCAATCCCGGTGGGTGAGCGAGTGATGGGCTTCACTGATTGTAATGGTGTTTGTTATTGCGCCACGTCAAATCATATTTACAAGCGTTTCGACGGTCCGTCCCATTCATGGGAACAAGTATATTATGACCCTAAGGAAACAAACGCTGTGGGTATCAGGGGACTGACCTCAGTCCCAAATCCGTCCGGTAATGATGAAGTGCTTTTATTCAGGTCTTCAAACATGGTCCGCCATATAGATCCGGCGGATAACAACAAGGAGACCGCAGAGTTAGACTTAAATGCCTATCTGACTAAAATTTTAGATGTTTCGGTATCATTCAACTTATGTGCTTACAATGACTTCTTGTCCTATACCGTTCCTGATACGGGGGAGAAAGTTTATTTATTCGGATGCGAGATTACATATCCCGCATATGTAGTCACGAATAATCCATCGTTACGGGTATTCAAAACACCATCATCGGGAATTTATGCCGCTGAGGGTCGCTTTTTTATCCGCCATGCTAATAAAGACGGAATCAATTTTGAATTAGCGGAAATAATAGACCCTAGCCTGCCGACATTAGTATCCGTACGTACCATAGCTATATCACCTTTCGCGGCCGATAGGGGGCAAGTTATTTATTTTGGTGGATTTGACTGTAATTATCAGTCATCACACAATACCGCCTGGATATATCGCGGCGAGCCTATGAAATGAAAAACCACAGACAATATCTGAACACGCAGTAAAAACAATATTAGTATTACAATAATTAGAGGCTTTTGAAAATATGCCACCATTACACTTGATGTTTAAGACCGTCTCAACGTGTAACCTGGAATGTGGTTACTGCTATTACAGTCAACCCCTGGCAGGTAGGCAACGTTCCTGGCGTATAGAACCCGAATTACTTCAGAAGTTCATACCTTACTATATGGATTACGTTGCAGATAGCCATCAGGCTAATCTGAGCTGGCAGGGCGGAGAGCCTACCCTTGCAGGTATCGATTATTTTCGTGAAATCGTTAACCTTGAAGCCCGTTACGCAGTTCCTCCCACGATCATAAGCAATGCGATACAAACCAATGGATTATTGATTGATGATGAGTGGGCTGAGTTCTTCAGTGCCTTTAAATTTTTGGTCGGCATTAGTCTGGACGGCCCTGAATCAATGCACGATTTGGAACGCCGGGATAGAACCGGGCACGGTTCCTTTAAACGGGTAATGGCCCACATCGATCTCCTACGAAAACATAATGTAGATTTAAATGTTCTCTGTGTTATCGGGCAGCATAATATTTCCCGTGTTTCGGAGTTGATGCAATTCTTCCATCAAGAAAGGCTTGATTATCTGCAATTTATGCCGGCGATGGCATTTCAAGCTACCAATCCGATGAACCCTCCGTCATATCTAGTTACCGCTGAGCAATACGGTAATTTTCTGATTAACCTTTTTAATCAATGGTACCAGACCGGGGTACCGATTGTTTCGATACGTATTTTTAATAATCTGTTACAAAACATTCTTGGTAAAAACAATGATTCGTGTATTTACAGTGAAAGTTGTGATATGAGCCTGGTAGTCGATCAGAAGGGCGATGTTTATCCCTGCGATTTTTATATACATCCCTTATGGAAACTCGGGAATATTAGGGAAACTTCGTTAGAGGGCTTAGTGGGAAACCCTATCAGAACTGTTTTTTTACAACAAAAACAGGCGTTTTCTAGCGAATGCCAAAACTGTAAATGGGTAAGTATATGTCGGGGTGAATGTCCGAGGAATAAGCTGCATCGGGAAAATCTAAGCGACTCTAATTACTTTTGTACCAGTTACAAATTATTACTTGACCATGCATATACTAGACTCACCGTGTTAGGCAAGAGACTGTCCAAGTACCAACTGTATATGAATAATACGGTAAATTTGAGTGCCTCTGAACTTCAGCCCGACACCAATTGTCCGTGTGGCAGCGGAGCTTTGTACAAAGACTGTTGTGGTGACCCTGTGTTAGCATCGTCTTATTTATTCCAGGATTAGACGATCTGACCATCCAATACTGGGATTTTACTGCTGATATGTGACCGTGACATCAATAAAATAGGTAGAGTGTTTCAGGAGAGGTAATAATGGCAGAAAAACAGAACATAATATTCATTTTTCCCGATCAACACCGTGGCAACGCTTTAGGCTTTTTGAACCCGGCTGTGATTACTCCCAACTTGGATAAACTGTCGGAACAGGGGGTGGTTTTTGGACGTTGTCAGACCAATGCGCCGCTCTGCATGCCGGCTAGAGCCAGTATGATGTCCGGACAGTATGTCAGTAAACACGGATGCTGGAACAATAATAATGGTTCGGATGCCGATCCTAACGGGCCTAGCCATGTGAGAAGTGTCCGGGAAACTGGATACCACACCGCCGTAATCGGCAAGGACCATCTAGTACATTTCCCGGCAGGTATTAAGGTAGAGGAAAGGAGGCAATGGTATAAGAATGCTCTTGATAGTGGCTGGGGATTTGACGAGCCTCTTACTACACATACCAGCCAAAGTCTAGTCAACGCTTTCCCTAAAATGCCGCCGAGGGGAGAACCTTCTTATCCGCAGATCCTAGAAGAACAGGGATTGATGAAAGCCCAAAGAGAATATATGGTTGAGTATTTTGACAAATGCCACCGAGGTGAAATCATGCCGTGGGAAGATCCTCCGAGTCCAATGCCGTCAGAGTACCACCTTGATAGTTATGTTGGACAAAGGGCTGTCAAATGGATTAAAGATTACTCTGATGCAAAGCCATTTTATCTGCAAGTGAATTTTCCGGGCCCCCATGATCCATTTGATTCTCCTCAGGAATATCGGGATAAATATAAACTAAAAGATATACCTTTGGGGAAATTGGTGAGACCATCTTCCCCTATCGCTCCATATGTCCAATATGTAAGTGCTTGGAGCAACATTAAAAGTATGACGGAAGCACAATATAAACAGGGATGTATTAATTACTTCGCTCTGATCACATTGATTGATGAACAGGTTGGCAAGATTTTAAGGGCCCTTGAAGAGAAAGGAATCACAGATAATACCTGGATTATTTATAATTCAGACCATGGTGAAATGCTGGGAGACCATTTCTTAAGACACAAAGTTGTTTTCTACGATGAGGCTGTCAGTGTCCCGTGCATCATCCGGCCGCCGGGTGGTACTAAAGGGTGGAGATCTGAAGCTCTAATTGAAACTGTTGACATGAGTGCTACCATACTGGATATTTCAAGCGGGAAAATGGCCGAGAGAACTCCGGGTATTAGTCTTCGCGAAAAGGTACTATCAGGTCCAGCCCACGAGAAAGCTCAAAAAGGGAAGGACTACGTATTCAGCGAGGTGAATGGTTACTTAATGGTGCGTGATGGTAGATATAAACTGGCGATTGATTTAACCAACCTTTCATCCAGAACTAAAACCAAAGACAATGACAGAATTGAAGGCACGCCGGTTGAGATGTACGATTTGCATAATGACCCAAATGAATACAATAACGTAGTGAATGTTCCCGGATACCGACAGATGCAGGAACTATTGATCCAAGTGTTAAACCGACATATCACGGAAAATCTAGATCGGGAACGGCTTGTAAAAGCGTTAACAACCCCCACGGATGGAAAATTTGGATTATCCTGATATCAGCGCAGGTAAACCTTAAACGTCTCGTGAGAGCTTTGTGACTTTCTTACTACGTCCTCAGCTAAGAGGCGGTTTATAAAATCTCGAAGTAAAAATACGGCTTAGATACGCTACGAATCGGCGACATCGTGTTGATTCAATTTTCCAATCCAACCCTTGTCAATAACCCTGTAAGAACATCCCACCTTTTTACCTGATAATAATCATGTTTACTAAAAATGGGCATGAAATGTTCGATGTAGGTAATTTACACCCAAATGTAGAACTGATACACTTGCTGGAGACAGGGGTTTGTAAACAGGGTGAACTCCCCGTTATATTTTCTGAAGCTAAAATTTGATTGGTAAAGACGGGAGAAGCCCTGTCTATACCTGAAACGAGGTTCGAATGGATTCCAAAGGTAGAAGTTGCCTCGTATGATCATCGGTGATGGGGAAGCGGCTGTTTCTACCTGAAATGCGAGTTAGGAAGAAATCTGGATTAATCTGAGAGCCGATGCGTTAACATAGCCTGTTACATTGGAATACTAACTATTCTTACGTTGGAAGCCTTTCGATTCGGATACGCACATAACGCCTTGATTCGCCATTTCAGCCACACATCTGTTGCAATGGTCGCAATCTACATCAGTTATCTCTCCCAATTGCATTTTCTTTATTACATTTGGGTCTCTGATGGTAGCTCGACCGATCTGTATAAACTCGAATCCTTCTTTCATAGCTCTGTCCATATCATCAATAGAGCAGACTCCGCCAATATAAGCTACTGGGATTTTAACGGCGTTTTTGATACATTTAGCGTGGTCAAGCAAGAAAAGCTCTTTAAAAGGAACTTCCTTTATAATAAAACGACCGAACAATATCATACCCAACTTAGTAAATACGTTTCTTTCAGATTTAACATATTCCATTATCGGAACATTACCCCGCATCATGTAGAAAGAAGTTCTGGCGGTGAAACCGCAACTCGGAATGAGCATACTGGCGCCCGCCTCTTCGAATCTTTTTGCCACAACTACTGCGTCGCCTATACTTAACCCACCTTTAAACCCATCCTCACAATTCATCTTTATCAATATGGGGTAGTTTGGTCCAACGACTTCTCTTACATGTTTGATTACAGATGCGGGGAACCGTAGCCGATTTTCCAGGGAACCACCGTGTTGATCCTTACGGTTATTGGTCCATGGGGAGAGGAATTGACTCAGAAGGTATCCATGTCCGGCATGAATTTCGATTGCATCAAATCCTGCTGCAATGGCCATTTTCGCAGCCTTACCGAAGTCTTGACGCACTCGTTCTATATCTTCTTCTTTCATAGCGCGACAAATACTGTATCTAAATAAACATAACTTACGTGAAGGGCCGATTGGTGTTTTACCAATTACAGACTTATTTGCGAAAAACCCGCAGTGCCCTAATTGAATTGATGCAGCAGCCCCCTCTTTGTGTACAGTGTTAGTGAGCTTTTTCAGAATTGGGATGATCTCCTCGCGCATCCACATCTCATGCCCGAAAGCCGCGCCATCCTTAGATACGGCGCAATACGCCACTGTAGTCATGCCAACCCCGCCAGCAGCCACTTTTCTATGATGCTCGATTAGTGCATCGCTGGGTGTGGCTTGGTAACACATACCCTCAAAACAGCCGGATCTGATAGTACGGTTGCGAAGCTCGAGATTACCGATTTTACCAGCTGTAAAAACCTTTAATTTCTCTAGCCTATCTGTATGCTGCAAGTCTAAACTTCCTTTTTTCAGTTTTTTTGTACAGCTATATATATGATTTCTATTATACATTTTATGCTGATGGAAATTTGGTGAATACCTCGATCTTATTTCATTTTTAGGATTTTAATATGAGATTAAATAAGGTTAACATTTTCTGATATGGTATAATCGTTTTCAAAATAAAAGTCTTCTAATTACAACTTAATGTTAAAGGAGCCGTATGAATAATAAATTAGCTTATTTGCCGGCATGGAAATTGGAACAATTAATTCGTGCCAAAAAAGTTTCACCGGTCGAAATAATCGACGAAATATTGGAAAGAATAACGAAACTTAACCCTAAAATCAACGCCTTTTTAACAATAACCGGAGATAATGCCGGGAAACAAGCTGTCAAAGCAGAACAAGATGTGATGGATGGTAAAGAACTACCTGCTCTTCATGGGATCCCAATTTCGATTAAAGATCTGGAACTTACTCGAGGAATACGAACTACCTTCGGTTCCTTAATATACAAAGACTTTATCCCGAAGGAGGACAGTATTGTAGTAGAAAGGATCCGTAAGAGCGGTGCGATCATTATTGGGAAAACGAATACTCCGGAATTCGGATTATCCATTACTACTGAAAACTTATTGGGTGACCATTGCCGTAACCCTTGGAACACGGCGCGTACTACCGGAGGTTCAAGTGGCGGCGCGGCGGCGGCGGTAGCGGCTGGTTTAGGGCCATTGGCTCAGGGAAGCGATGGTGGGGGTTCGATCCGAATTCCTTCAGGTTGGTGTGGCGTATTCGGTCTTAAACCCAGTTATGGACGTGTCCCGATGTCTAACGACCATTTTATTGTGGAAAACGCGGTTATCGGGCCAATTACCCGTAATGTCCAGGATGCTGCGATGTTATTAAACATCATGGCTGGCCACGATTCCCGCGACCCGATTTCATTAAGAGATAAACCAGATTTCAGCGAAGCTTTAGACGGTGACGTCAAAGGTTATAAAATTGCTTTTAGTCTTGACATGGGTTATGCCAAAGTGGATAGCGAAATTCGTTCGGCAGTAAAATCAGCAGCGGGTGAATTTGCCGGTACTGGATGTGAAGTGGAAGAAGCCACCCCCGCAGTTGGAATCCCGTTTGATATTTTTGTTCCCATTGATGCGACCCATGCTGCGTTACAATACCGTAACCTATTACCCAAATATAAAAGTCTGATGCGGCCTGGTTTAGCAGATTTTATTAGCGCGGGCAAAAAAATTAAGGCGTATGATTATCTTGAAAACAGAAAAAAATTATTGCACTATCGGGGTATTATGGAGGACTTTTTTACAAAATACGACTTGTTGATTCTGCCGACATTAGCCACTCCAGCCCATAAAGTCGGTGAAAAACCGATGATGATCAACGGACAAAAGATTGATATGAATTCAACCTGGGAACCTTATTGGGCAAGTTGTCCGTTTACACCGATATTCAATCTGACGCAGCAACCCGTAGCTAATGTACCGGTTGGCTTTTCCAAGGATGGGCTTCCCATCTGTATGATGATCGCGGGCCGCCGAGGAGATGAGATGGGTGTGCTAAGGGCAGCGGCTGCATTCGAACAGAGGCATCCATGGGCAGACAAATACCCGCCGGGCAAGTGATGATGTACGCTCGTTTAGAAAATTTATCCGATTATATTTTACAAACTAATTAACTTTTCAGTACTTTATCGTAGACTACGAATTGAGCGGGTTCGAATTCCATTTTAGAAAAGAAATTTTTAATGCGGGTGTCCCTTTCGCTGAGCATTACCCGCAGAGTCTTGATTCCCTTTAACCTGGCTTGCTTCATCAAGGCATTCATCAATTTCTTCCCGATGCCAATTCGTTGATATATCGGGTGAACACCTAAACCATGAATCAGGACGGCATCCATTACCGGTTCTCCGATATACGCATGCCTGGCAATGATAAAGCCTGCTAATTGATCATTGATATCTGCAGAAAAACTCAGGTCAAGTTCTCCTCCTAAATCTTCTGTAATAAGGTAACTAAGACTGATAGCCCTTTCGTCCCCGGTGAGGATACGATCGATTTCAAAAATAGCACCAATGTCTCGTGGTTCCATGGGTCTGATCTTTACAATAATTTGATTCAAGCTTTGATTTTTCATTGTTCACCCCCTCATTTGATTAAATTAAGACCATTTGATCAAATGATTACTCATTCCATAAATATTGACCCTAATACAAAAACAATTACCGGACTTGATGACCACTTTCCTGAAGATGTTTTTGGTGATAGCGTGATTCGTGTACTTCCTTGGTCATTGTTCGAGATATCACGCGAGCGAGGAATCCTGATGGGGATCAGGATTAACACAATTAACAAGGCGCCTATGGCGACAAAAAGCAGTGCCGTGTTTATGCTGGACATTACTCCCCCTTCTTAAGGGACAAAACCCAACCATCTATATTAATTATATATTCGATGTCAAATCACCCGCGGTGAGTTTTTAATACTGATCCATTTACTTTGCCTTTCATGATTAACAAACCAAGTACCAAGAAAGTAAGAACGTATTTGAAATCATAAGATATTATGGTTATAAGTGATTTACATAAAGATATATTAAAGACCGTCTATACTTGAAACGCGGCTGGAGGAGGTGTTGGAGTGGTGAAGAAAAAAACGGTTGAATAAACATCCCGATGTTTACTAACGAATAAACTACACCCACAGACTAGTGTTTTGTTGGGGCATGTACGTAAAAGACATAACTTTTTTTAGTTATGAACATACTATATCGGTATTATAAAAGACAACAAAACTAAACGCTGTACATATTATGCTTTTTCGATGGTAATTCTTACGGAATCACCCTTTTTCAAATCAACCGAAGGTTTAAATCTCAGTGTTTCAACCCCGTCAATATTAATCCTCAAATCATCTGTTTTCTTGATATCCCCGGTTACTTTTCCCGCTGCTTCTCCGATGTTATCCGGCCTTTTCTGGAATTGCGTGTGCTGCGTTTGGCCTCTCTTAGTCCAATCTGCAGCGATGGTGATTTTAAGTAAATCGCCTATCTTCAAGTCTATCGCAGGCTGAAAATACATGTCTCCGAAATGGTCAATCCTAATTCTCGTACCACCGGCTTTTCTTTCAATGTCTCGGGTCGTTTTTCCATTTGCTTCTCCTATTTTGACTTCCCCTTTGCGTTCCTCCTGTTCTTTCGCTTGCTCCTTTTCAGCGAACTTTGCCTGCCTATCCTCGTAGTCTTTCAATGTCATATTGCCACCTCCCTACTATAATTGTCTGACTATTATATACCATAATCCTACTAAATATTAACGAATACACTTGGTGGAGACAAGGGTTTGTAAAAAGTTTGAACTCACCGTCTAGGTTTAAAAACAATCTGTTATCATTCCCTTTACGATACAAAGTGACGTATCTCCATAACGTTTTTGGGCTCTGTTTCCGATTCGGACTATTCTTTGTTTACCGCCTTTGCCGCGGCGGATAAGGATGCTTCCATCATCCATATTTACATCCTTAATGGTAAGCGCAGTTATTTCGGATACTCGCAATCCGGTATCAAGGAACACTGATAAAATGGCCTTATTACGGTTCTCTAGCATTACCTTACCAGAACACGTTTTGAATAATCGCTCGATCTCTGTTGGAGTCAGAGCTTGAATCACCTTTTTATCAACTTTTGGAGCTTTAAGACGCTTAAAGGGATTGTTACTGAGGAGTTCTTCTTTTTCCAACCAGTTGAAAAATGTCCGGAGCGCCCGGAAATAATCGTTGACTGTGGTCGAACTGACCATTCTTTTGGCTGCGGGGCTGGTGCTATTCCATTGGTGAGGTTCGCTCCCCAAGTACCAGAGAAAGCTTTGCATGTGAGCGGTGGTTATTTTTGGGGGAGCTGGGAAATTATTTTGCCTGCAATACCAGGTAAAGTTGCGCAAAAACATCTTGTAACCATCAATGGTGTGAGGGGCCAGATTTTGGGAACGGCAGTTAAGCAGGTATCCTTTTATTAAAGATTCCAGGTCAGAAGTGTTGACCAAATTATCTGTAAGCAGGTATTCAACGGCTTGATTTGTCATTCTTTTTGGCGTACAATTTACGTGTAACTCAAGTGTGCGGGAGTAACTCAGTGGTAGAGTACCTGCCTTCCAATTGTAAAGCTGAGTGTAATCCTATTGATTTTGAAGCTAATTTATGGTTTTGTGCGTAACTCTAATTCAGCCTCAAAAAAGCGATATTTCAGTTTAATTCCAAAAAATCCGTTAGCAAACCGTTAGCAAGAATATCGTCAGAAAAACGTTACCATTCCGTTACCATTTTGTAGCTCATAGGGATGCGCGCTCAATTGATGTCTTTTTTGCGTAAGGACGTAAATGCTCTGATAACACCTGTGAAAATAATCAAATATCCCCCGTAAATACAAACTAAGCCTGGAATGGCTGCCCAATTTAATCGGGTCTGTATGAGACCTACGCCAAGTGCCGCAAAACCCAAAAACCAACCCACATAGTCTAATCCGACACTAGAAAATATATCTGCCATCTTCTGCCTATTCCATTTATGCACCATCAAAAAGTAAAAACTGGAGAAAGCGAAGATCACAGCTACAACAAGTAAGCCAATCCATGCCCACTTTGAATTAGGAGTTACACTATATTCCCAAAGCACTGTTGAAAATAACCCCAGGGAAAAAGCGCCATGAGTATTAGCAATTGACTTTTCTATCTTTCTTAGAACATGTTCTTTGGCTTTCATTTGCGTTGACACCTCCTTCTGCTCAGCCGTACTTCTTATAAGGTTAATAACGATGGTTTTATTAGCCATTGTATCAGAAGTCAGACTATCTGTAAGCTTAAAATAATGGTATCTATTGTGACAATCGCTTGCGCCTATTAAAATGCAGTGCTAGAATTGGCGTAAACATCTTTAGGAAATATAAATGGAATGTGGCTCTTGGTGCGTTTACCACTCTTCGAGGGGAGTTAGTGGTGCTTGTAAAAATTGCTCTGCTTATGTGCATGAACAACCGCAGAAGCTTGATTTAGGCAGTGTCAATATATTTGAATTAGCTGAAGGATTAAAAAAGAAACGACAAGAACAAAATAATGAGAAACCAGAGCCTGAATTAAATACTTCGAAACAAAACGAAACGTTAGCTATATGCCCCAATTGTAAGAAATTGTCTTTTTTCAATAATCACTATGAAAAGAAATCCGAATGTCTTAATCTTGAGTGTCAACCTAAAAAGGTTGATATATTTGAAAAGATAATTTGGGTCCATGAAGATTCAAGCGCAACTCCTGATTTATCCTCCCCAACAAAAAAAGAGGGATTAAGCGATCCTTTGCTTCTCGGTGTTAAGATGTTTCTAGCCGACATTAGGTCTTGGAGGCGCCAGTATCGAGAGGGGGAGTATGTTTGCAGTGACTTTGCCAAAGAGGTCTTTGACTCTGCTACTGAAAGGGGTATCAGATGCGGGTATGTGGTAATTGATTTTGAGAAAAGCGAAATTAGTCACGCTGTTGTTGCTTTTGATACTGACTACGGTCTTGTATTTATTGAGCCCCAAAATGGTGAGATTATAGAAGTCAGAGTTGGCAAATCTTACTCGACATCGGTTGGGGGTGTACCAGAGCAGGATATAATTAGAGTTATTCATATATCGTGGAATGATGGGACATCAACTGTAAAAAGCTAATTAAAAAGGTGACTTATGGAAAAGCCTAGTTTGCAAGTATGTCCATCCTGTAAACAGAAATCCTTGATGTTTAATCAGGGCAATAATAAATACGAGTGCCTTAATACAAAATGTTTTGATTCGTTTTCTGCTGCTTCAATCAACAGATATATCCAACAAATTGCAGAAGATAAAAAGGTGCTCGAAACTCTATCAAATACTGAAACAAAATCCTGGTGGGGCGATAATTATTGGGATCCGAAAACAAAAAAGTGGCGTGCTGGTAAAAAGCCGATTCGCGTACGCTGGACCAGTAATCGTTGGAATTGGTTATTTCTTGTTTTAGCCTTTATAGCTATCAGCGTGGTAATAACCCTGATTCTAAATCATTTTTACCCTGGCTCAAGATTTGCAATTTTCTGGTGGTAATAAGATTTTACCTCTGTAGCCCAAAATTAAGGGCATCCGTTTGTAAGAGCTTCACCGTTCGGTAAACTACAAAGGCATTTCACTGTGGATAGGAAGTTTGGTTTATTTAAGGGTTTGCTCGTAATCTTTTAGGGCTATTTAGGTAGGTTAAAAATACCCTATTGACATATCTTGATCGTATTTCATTCTCAAGGCGTCTTCTCGCTTCCCCATCAAATTGCCCATACACGATTACGTTCAGTTTATTAGCATATTGAGTGTAATCGCTAATTTGCCCGATTAGTCTATCAATTTCTGCTGTATCGGGCGATAATTTACCCTCGATTAAACAATCCCCAATCTTGGCATCAGCTGTTCTACCATTACCTAGTCTATACTGATATCTAACTTCTGAAATTCCTTGAGCTTTTAAGCACGTCACTAATTCTCGATTAGCTTCTTCTTCATTGTTGTACCATTTACCCGTAGAGTCCATAGTCTCCAGCGCTTTGCGTAAGCTGTGGCTGATCTCAAAGCCATCATTTCCAGGATGTGAAAACATTTTCTTAATTTTTCTATTGCGAAGTATTCGAAATGTTATTGCGAATACCACCAAACCGATAATACCGTAACCAATATATGAAAGCACAATGAAATAGGAATAACCTAATGTAAATAGTACGAACAATATAACCAGCAAAGCAAAAATATCTATTGCCATGTTTCTCTTATATTTATACGCTTTTATTGTATCTCTGGAGAACAAAGCTTTTGGAATCCGAATCAATGGCATAATAAAAGCGTTAAAAACAAGGTCTAAATCAGCTATAAATCGCTTCTCTGATTTGGAACTTCGAAATCTTTTTTTAGGCATTTTTAATACCTCCAAATCATTAGATAATTCTGTTGACGTGGGAGGTTAAGAGTTTCTTCGTTTTTGGGGTTGAAGAACATAAATTGCCTAAATTATAATTTGCTTCAATCAATAAGTCAAAAGTTTTTATATCTTTGGGTTGAAAAAATATATCAACCTCTCGTTGACATGCACGCGTTAGATGGTAAAATAATAGAAAGCGGGTGGGGATGGGAGGGAATTTTACGGGAGGTTGTAAAATGAATAATTCTAATGATAAGAAACTTTATAATCGCCTACCTTCTGTTCCAAGTCTCGGTTGCTCTCTCTAGCACGTTGGATTCAGCCGATATCGCGAAACTTCTCTTTGCGATATTCTTGCAAATCATAAAGTAACTAATTTAAGAGCCCTCAATCCGAGGGCTCTTTCTTTTTAATAAACAAATCTTTAACACGCTCAAAGGCAGTATTGTTCAATTCTGTAAGCCAAAAATAAGGGTATCTGCGTGTCTGGATGCCCTTTTCTCACTCAATCCCACTGTTACATTTTGTTTAACATGTTGAAATCTGTCGCTTTGGCTAATACTAAATCTGTCGTAAGTACATCTTTGCTCTTTTTAACAAAGACTTTGCCATCGGTTTTCGATACGCCATAAGCAAAATCATTGACATCGGGCTTTAGGTTAATATCGAGAATAAAATACGCCTTTAATCCTTTAGCGCCATTGGGTAGTCGCCGCTGATAATCTCGATACTCACTCTCTAGCTCATGGTCGAGCACATCAACGTCTTTAATGTTCACTGCCAAAGCGTTCTTTTGTAATTCCTTTACTGCCATTGTAAGTAAAACCCCCTTTTTAATTTTTGATTCTCTTTAACCATGCAATTCCCACGCCCATCAGGATAACTGCCAGCATGCCAAGAAACAGTAAAAGCCTCGTACTACCCATTGTCCAAGTCAAATAGGTAAACGCGCTCATCTTTGTCGGTCCGATCTGCGCTACAGCGCTATCGGCTGAATCGCTGATTGCAGGGTAGAATATGAATAGCAATAACAGGCTAAACATGCCAATCCCGAATACAATTAGTGGCAAAAAGAATCGTTTCATTTTAAGTCCTCCAATTCTTTAGAATATACAAACTCGGTTAGCGGCTCGCGGACCACCAGCGCAACTTCTCGTGAGCTGTCATGGACAACAAAGCCGCAATTTACGCAAGCGGCATAAGTTATTCTGAATCTGTTATTCACTTCGTAATACACCCAACCTGTTACGTATCGTGGACACCTTCTGCTTAAGTTTGTCATTGTATTTCTGCCTCGCTTCTCGTATTTCTTGCTCAAACTCGTAAAGTTTGCCTTGCGGTATTCGATGCATGACAACGTGTTTGCCACGCTGGTCCAGATTGTACGATAGTACAGCTTTGTTGCCCTCTATTTTGGCTAGCCGCTTGATATATCTCCACCTAACCCAAGAGCATAAGGCTGATCGCAACGTTGCCATAGGTACCCCTGTAGATTTGTGTAGTTCACGCGCGCTGTAGCCCTCTTTGAGGCTCTGGTTGTAAAGGAATACAAGCACCAGGCACTTGGAACGGTTGTGACACCCGCGGAATGACATGACATGCTTGCTAGTAGGCAGTAGCTTGCCATTCTTTAAGTAATACAATGGTCTAGACATATTTACACCTCATTTGACATAGAATAGATATGATTTGTTGAAACGGATAGATAGTAAGGCAAACCATCTATAGTAGTGAAGTATGGTATACCTGTGTACCTCACTTGGTAATAAACAAATAAACTCCACTCAATAGACGCGTGGAAAGCCCTTCGGAAAGCCTTAATCATCCTCCCCCTCGCTCTCATCCGAATCATCATCCTCTTCGTAATCTCCGACCTGATCGAAAAGGCTAACATCAGGGTCTTGCACGATATGAAACCTGCCGTTCTCATAACGTTCCAGCCATCCCGCGGGTACGCGCTTACGGCTTACCACTTTCAAAGCTGGCTCTGGCTCTGGCGCAACCAGTAGATTCAAGTCCAGAGCCGCACAATCCCAAAGCCCGCGCCCAATCTTGCGCGCGCCATCCGATAAAAGATAATCTCGCAAAGCCCGGCTATCCGCTTCACTCAAGCCACCTATCGAAGTCGGACCGGCAAGCCCGCCCGCCAGGTAGATC
>Ga0209777_10001017_pt1 | contig 42759 bp, 35 predicted proteins | sample FrelakmetHBP12HB_FD_187147 | JGI IMG/M metagenome (GOLD analysis project Ga0209777, IMG submission 187147) | Freshwater lake sediment microbial communities from the University of Notre Dame, USA, for methane emissions studies -HBP12 HB (SPAdes)... | ecosystem: Environmental > Aquatic >...
GATGGTCGAGTAGGGCCGCCGGAATATGAGCCCCGGGCGATGCTGAAGTTGCTAGTATCCTGTGCCGGAAATATGTTGGATATATCCGGGTGAACAGCTCCGTGTGTCGGAGACCTTAAGCGGCGGTGATTCCCGCGCAAGCGGGAATCCAGACGAGAGTTACACTGGTTTCCCGTCTTAGCGAGGATGCCAGGGCGGGTCACAGGCTTATTCAAAGAACATGCGGGACGGGACACTAGCACACTTGTCCATTAACAACTTCACGATTCTTCGTCGTTGAGTCCGGCGCCTGACGGATCAGCAACTGCCGGACTCCTCGGAATTACACACACAGAGGTTTTTCAACACTCCCCTATTTGAAAAAAAGAGAGCGGCAACAGCCGCTCTCTTCTGATGGGAAATAAGCCTGTCATCAGGTCTACTTCATTTTCTTGGCTAAATACAGACAGACGCCAATGCCTGCCTACTCGTTTTTCTCGCGGTTGTCCTCCTCATCAAATGTGACAGCATGCCCCTGAGGATGCAAATAGCAAAATCCGTGCCTCCGCGGTTGTCATTAGTCTAACATATTAAATGAATCAGAGTTAGCCAACTGGGGGTTGCGAGAACTGTGGTGCCAAGTCAGCAGAATTGTGCATGATTTCGACGCTATACATGCAATCCCCAGGCATCCGTATGGATTACAATGAATTGACAGACCGGTCAATCGTCGGGATACTGAACATCATGCGGAAGACTGGCGGGTACTTGAAGGTTATCGCTATCGGTGCGACGCGGCATTTGCGCTTTCGCTAAGAGACTCAGAACGACGTTTATTTGAAAAGAGCCTTGATCTTGCCCCATGTTGACAGCTTAACATCAAGTGTTGACTCAACTCGCAGGTCAATCTTAAGGTTTTCATTGCTCGGCGTGAAGGTGGGACTAGCGGTCTTGCCATCCAACTTGACCTGAATGATGTCGTTGGGGGAACGATAGCCCTTTATGTTGGGTTTCGAAGAATCGTATTCCGGGATGCGCAATTCAAAGACGCCGTTGTCACGGGTTTGTGACTCGGACACTTTGTCCTCGCCGATAAACGCGGCGATCGGTAGACCCTTCTCTGCGGAGTGGCCGTGGTACTGGATTGTGCCGGTAACCAGACAAGCATTGGCGAAGAAGAACGCACGGGTAGCAGTGGTGGCAACAAAAAACACAAACAGCGTTACCGCTACGATCCGAGCGAATCTCATGAACATTTTGGACGGACGCTCCTGCATATGCCCTCCCTTATTAAGCTACGAGCAATGGCAGATGCTGTCAAGTTTTTTTACGGTCGCTTTTGCGCGGCAGATCGTTTACCAGCGAAAATGAAAGGTATTCCAGTTCCATCGACATATTCTCGGTACGCAGGAACACATCATCAGGCACCGCCAGTTTGATCGGCGCAAAATTGAGGATTGCCTTAATTCCGCCATTAACAACGTGATCGACAATAACTTGCGCCGAGGACGCCGGCACTGCCAGAATCACCAGTTCGATCTTGCTCTCCTTCAACTGCCTTTCAAGATCATCCATGCCCAGTACTGTGATACCCTTATGATTGGAGCCAATCTTCCGCTGATCGTTATCAAAGAGCAGCTTGATGTTGAAACCCTGACGCGCAAATTCCTTGTAAGACACCAGTGCCGAGCCGATGTTTCCAACTCCGATTAATGCCACGTTCCACACTCGGTCAATGCCAAGAATGCGAGCAATCCTCTCTTTCAGTTCCTTCACGGGATAGCCCAACCCGCGAGTGCCAAATGAGCCGAAAAACGACAGATCCTTACGCACTTGAGCAGGAGTAAGCTCCTCGCGATTGGCGAGTTCCTTTGAGGAAACCGTGTTATAGTGCTCACGTTCAAGGGCGGTAAGAGCACGATAGTAATGGGATAGACGATGAATCGTCGACTCGGAAATCCTGCGGTCTCTCATGTACTTTCCTGCTATAGGTTAACCCCAACGGTCATTACGTGTTGTGAAACGTTTCACAAAAATAGGCATGCTAATGCTTGTGTCAAGCGCTATTTTTAGTAATACGGATGGCACCGTTCTCTGATTGGCCACTGCCCGGTCATCGGATCGGGAAGTCAAGGAACACGCCTGATTGCTAAACGCTGCGAGTTAAGGAGTTGTCTGTTTCTCCGGTTTGGCTCCTGCTTGCCCAGAGACGCCGCCATGTGATAGCTCGACTCTCCGTTGGAGTTGTTTCCATTCGGATTCCACTCGATTCTGGACCTGTCGGATCGCCTCAGCGCTCAAATTGGCAAATCGTCCTTGTCGTGAGAGGAACTTGGAGACTGGCGCAAAGGTCTCAGGCAGAACGTTAATCGCGTATTTCGTGCCATCTTCTACCTCATACAACGGGAAAATTCGGGTTTGCACCGCGGCGCGGGTCAATTCAATCGACAGTTCCGAAGGTATTTCCCAATGAGTCGGGCAGGGAGAAAGCAGATGCATGAACTTAAAGCCCGGCAGCGAGAGCGCTTTCTTCACTTTGTCGGCCAAATCGGCCGGGTAGGCCACGCAGGCGGTCGCGCAGTAAGGGACATGATGCGCCGCCATGATTTCCATGATGTTTTTCTGCGGTCGCTGACGCCGACGATCGGCGTGAGCACCGCTGCCCCTGCGGTCGTCACCGCCGGCGAAGTAGTGAATGTCCATGTCAATGTACGACTCATTGTTGTAACAGATATAGAGTATGTCTTCGTTTCTTTCGGCCGTAGAAGAGATCGCATGTAGACCGGAATCGAAGGCGCCGCTGCCGCCGGCCCAGGCGAGCACGTGCGCATCATTTCGCCCCTTAACCTCGAGTGCCGCACGAATCCCGGCCGCTGCCGCTGCCGATGTTCCCATGGCAACATGCAAGATCGGTATTCGAGCCGCGGAACTCGGCCAGATACCATCGATGTAAGAAGCACAGCAAGCCGGCACAACCATGATCGCGTTGCTGCCGATGATCTCCAACACCAAACGTAATCCCAGGGCTTCACCGCAGCCGGGACAGCCAAGATGACCCGACTCCGGCACGCTATCAGAATTCCGCGGAAGCATCATAACCGTACTCCTTCCCAAAAGTGGTCACCGGTAATGGCATTCTCCTCGGAGTATTTAGCGGCGATTTCTTTGATCATCGCCGGCGCAACATCGCGACCGCCCAAACCGAGAGTGATGCTGATGATGCCGGACTCCAAGGCTTGTGAATGAAGCGCCGCTCTGATTTCCTGACCGAAAATCCCGCCGCCGCCAAAACTGATATTGCGATCAAGAACGATGTAACGACAGTCCGATTTGATGAGTTGGCGAAGGTCTTCCGCCGGAAAGGGTCGAAACATCCTGATGCGAATGAGTCCCACTCTCTTCCCTTCGCGACGCATCTCCCGCACTGCGTGTTTGACCGTTTGAGCCATTGTCGCATAGGTGATGAAAACGGTTGTCGCGTCTTCAAGTTCATAGCAATCCAGACTGCTATACTGCCGTCCGAAGTGTGACTCGAATTCCTGATAGACATCATTGGCCACAGCCTTGGCTGTGTCCATAGCTTCTTGGATTTTATATCTGAATTCGAGGTAGTAGTCAGGAGAGGTCAGATTGCCAATAGAGCGCGGCTTCTGCGGGTCCAGTCGCCATTCGGTTTGATACGGCGGCAGAAAGGCATCAACTTCGGCTGGTTTGGGCAGAATGGTCGGCTCGATCGTATGTGAAAGGTAGAAGCCGTCTAAGTTGACCATTACCGGCAATTGCACGATCTCGCCAAGCCTGTACGCCTGTAGAATCGTGTCGAAGACTTCCTGGCAGGAGGAGACGTAGAACTGAATCCAACCAGTGTCACGCTGTGAAAGGCTGTCGTTGTGATCGACCCAGATCGACCAGGGAGCGCCCAAAGCACGATTGACATTGGCAATCACGATCGGCAATCGATCACCCGCCGCCCAGTGCAGCATCTCGTGCATCAACGCCAGTCCCTGTGAAGAGGTAGCAGTGAAAGTCCTCGCTCCCGTTGCCGAGGCGCCTATCAAAGTCGACAACGCCGAATGCGCCGATTCCACCTTAACGTAACGCGCATGCAGTTCTCCCTTGGAGCAGAACTCAAGCAACTGCTCCGCGATTAGTGACTGTGGTGCGATAGGGTAAGTAGTGATCACCTCGGCGCAGGCAGCCATGACTGCATGCGCCGCCGCCTGTGAACCGCTCAGCAGCATCTCGGAACCGGTCGAGACGGTTTTTGCCTTCATCTTGGTACCTGCCTGGTTCGCAAATGGATGGCATCACGCGGACATTCGTGGATGCAGATGCCGCAACCTTTGCAGTAGTCATAGTTGATCTGATAGCCGCCCTTTTGCTTGGTGACGGCGTGATCGGGACAGAAAGTTATACAGTTGTCGCAACTATTGCAGACTCCACAGGAGAAGCAGCGTTCCGCCTCCCTCAGAACGTCAGCCTCGGCAAGTCCAAGATTTACTTCGGCAAAGGAAGTGAAGCGACGGTCATCGGATATTCTTTTCCGTTCAGTCACCTGGCTGCGCTGAAAGTAGGCGACATTGAGATCCTCAAAGCGCGTGACTATCCGATGGGCTGATTCAATGAAAACGGTCTTGCCGTGCAAATACCTGTCGATGGCCTGTGCCGCACCTCTGCCGGCGCCAATGGCACTGCTGACGCTACGACGGTCATCGGCGCAATTGCCGGCAACAAAGATGTTTTCGACACTCGTCTGATACGTGCCACCCGCGCTGATACCCCGGCTTTTCTGGGCGATGCGACGCGGCAGAAGAGATAAATCAGGGTCCTCACCCAGTGCAACAATTACACGCGAGACCGTCACCTCCGTTTGCGCACCGTGTATCGACACGGCGATTCGTCTGCCCGAGGAGTCTTTCTTGCCGAGGGTTAATCTCTGCAATGTCAGTTTCAGTTCATTGCCTCTCTTGCGAATAGTCGTCGGAGCGGTCAAGCAGGTTATTTCGATCCCTTCCTGTCTCGCTTCCTCGATTTGGTCTGCGAATGCCGGCACTTCGTTGGCGGAGCGACGGAAGTAAATCGCCGGTTTGCCGCCGAGCCGCAGCGCCGCACGGGCACACTGGATTGCGGCATTGTTGCCTCCGAATATCGCGACATCCCCCTCAATGAGATCGCGTTTCCCGCAGTTGACTTCGGCGAGAAAATCCAACCCCTGTTGCACACCGGGCAGATCGGAGCCGGGAATGTCGAACACCCTTGACTTGTGCGCACCTGTAGCGATCAGGATCGCCCGGAATCGTTGGAGATCAGTTATCGGGATATCTTTTCCAATTCTGACATTAAATCGAAACTCAATGCCGCGGTCTACAAGTGTGTGGATTTCCGCGTCAAGGGTCTTTCGAGGGAGTCGGAATTCCGGGATACCTGTTCGAAGCATGCCACCAGCCCTTGGTGATGCCTCAAATACAGTGACTTTGTATTGCAGGTTGGTCAGGTGCCAAGCAGCCGAGAGTCCGGCCGGCCCGGAACCGATAATGGCGATTTCGCCCTTGTGCGGATCAACGATCGCGGGCTGAGTTTTGACGTTTCTGAGACCCCAATCGCCAATGAAGCGTTCCAAGCATCTGATCGGTACGGCATCGTCCAATTCGGAGCGGTTGCAGCTGACTTCGCAAGGGTGGCTGCAGACCCGACCACAAACTGACGGCAATGGGTTCGATTCGCGGATGACATCATAGGCTTCACGAAACTTCCCGTGAGCCAGCAAGGAAACGGATTTCTGTATGTCTTCCCCTGCTGGGCAAGCGTGGTTGCAGGGGGCCAGATGGTTCTCGTGTACTGGGTCGAAATAGCGCCATTCACCTGTTCGATTCCATCCCATGCAGCCTTGGCTGATCGGCAGCGGTGGCATGGCGTTCACAGAGGGAAGACGGTCAATCCTTTCACTCATGTGACCACCTCGGACACATGCTCGTAAGCCTCACGAATCGCGAGTCGGAGATCGTCAGTCATATCTGCCGTCTTAGCGGCAATCGCATTTTCGAGCGCTGCCAGAGACAGATCCGGTGAGAGGCGGGCGAAGGCACCCAACATCAGCATATTCACCTGTGGTGTCAATCGGGTGCCGAGCTTATGGCGGATGGCAATTTGACTCGCATTAACTTCGGCCCGCCTGTAGTTAATAGCCGTTTGCGAGGACAAACCCGATGGCGGTCCATTGCTGATTAGCAGTCCCCCCGGTAACAATCTGTGAGAAATGTCCAATGATGAAATAGCGGCAGAATCGAGAACCACTATGATGTCGGCGGAATCAATTTCGCAGCGCAGCCAAATCTCCTCGTTGTCATAGCGAACGAACCCAGCAGTCGGAGCGCCTTTTTTCTCGGGTTGAAATGACGGGAATGCCTGAACGAATTTGCCTTGGCTCCACAATGCTGTTGCAAGCACCTGCGCTGCTGCCATTGCCCCCTGTCCACCACGACCGCAGATTATCACTTGCCGCATGACGCCTCACTCCTCGACTCGGCAAAAGAGATACCATCTATATGATAGTCCAGCATACTTTTTTGTCAAGCCAAATGTGAAATAAATCACAAATTCACCGCTTGACAGGCGCTTCCGCGACCATTATCATTGTCGGTACTGTTTTGTCGATTCGAGAGGAAATATGAGAAGGATTTGCTGTTTGGGCCTACTGCTCGTAGGCGTGATCATGGTATTGAGTTGTTCCAAGAAGGAGGAGCATTCGGGAGCTTCGCAGCTTAAACCTCCTGATCCAACCACCGGTATCCGCGAGGCTGACTTTGTCTGGAGCAAGGAAATCGGACCGGACGTTACGTTCTACTATCAGCCCACGGACTCGCTCAAAAAAATTGCCACTCTGCTCAAGAACCGGCTGGTCTTAGTCTATCATAACATTGATACAATGCTGTGTTTCCATCAACTGGAACCGATTGAATACTACTGCTATGAAAGTCCGGAGGCTTTGAAGCAGTACACCGGCAGGGATCGCGCCTTTTTCCTCGGCAACCGCTTCTATTATGGTTTTGGTCCGGTTTTCGGTGGCGAAATCGCCGAGTATCTGATCGGCAAATTGCCCGGTGGTCCTTCCCGATTTGCGTTTATTCGCGACGGTTTGCCCCTGCTGCTGGACCATTCCGGACGCAACTACCATCACTCCACCAACAACTTCATTCAGGAAAGGTCGCTGCTGGGCGTGCAGCTTCTGACCGATGACAAGGCCTTCGAAAAGGAGCAGGGCATGCAGAAATCGGTGGAAGCGGCGTCGCTCTGTGCTTATATCATGTATCAGTATGGCTACGAGAAGTTTATGCAGCTTTACCGTAACCAGAGCGATTTCCCTACCGCGCTCAAACAGGTGTTGGGAATAGATACGGGAAGGTTGGCAACGGACTGGGAAGCATTCTTGCCGGAGCATACTAATGAAAAGGAAGAGGAACGCGAGCAAGCGGCCGCCGCCAAGGGTCGATCATGACCGACGATGCTCCCTGGCAAAGTTCAATTAGCGAAGTTAGTGCGAATCAGATTTTTGTCCGAGGCTACGATATCGCAGAACTGATGGAGAAGATCAGTTTTAGTGATGCTATTTATCTCGTCCTCAAAGGAAATCTTCCCGATGCCAAATCATCCGAGTTGTTCCGAGCCATCCTGGTTTCGTGCATCGACCACGGCGTGACACCTCCCTCCGTGCTGGCAACGCGCACCGTAATGTCGGCGGGCAATTCTCTGAACACGGCGGTGGCGGCCGGTATCATGGCGATTGGCGATTTTCATGGTGGCGCCATCGAGCAATCCGCCCGAATCCTGCAAGAGGTTGCGCGCAAAGAGGGCGATCCGCATTCGCTGGCGATAAGTTTGGTCAGGGACCTGAAGGCCAAAAAACAGCGAATGCCCGGCTTGGGGCACCAGTTACACACGAGCGATCCGCGAACGATCAAGCTGCTCGAACTGGCCAAGAGATTAGGTCTTTATGGCAAGCATGCCATGTTGGCTGAAGAGGTCGAGAAGATATTTGCGGGGGACGGCAAGAAAGCCCTTCCATTGAATATTGACGGTGCGATTGCGGCAGTGATTTCTGATTTGGGCTTCGACTGGCAGTTGGGGAAAGCGTTTTTCATGCTGTCCCGCATCGGCGGCTTGGTGGCGCATGCCTACGAGGAAAAGACCACACAGAAACCGATTCGCAAGCTGGGCGACTTCAACACCGTCTATATAGGCCCTCCACACAGGACAATCGGCGATTGAAAAGGCCACCACAAATAGCTGCTAAGGAACCCAACCCCAGATTGCGCACGAAGCGAGGTTACCGACTACGGGACTGTTGAAAAACCTTCACCGGTGTCATTCTGAGGAGCGCGAAGCGCGACGAAGAATCTCTAATTCGTTGCAGGACAAATGCGACAGATTCTTCGCTTCGCTCAGAATGACGAACCATCAGGCTTCTTCAACACTCCCACTATGTGGCGTTAGTGCAACTGCATTGCTGTTGTTGTTGGCCACGGTACCGATTTCGTGCGGGCCTAAACCAGCAACGCCGCCACCTTCTCCAGCCGTATCCAAGCCGACACAAACCTACGTGGTCCCTACGGAATTGACAGCTCGACCATTCCATAAGCGGATCAATGTTGCCTGGAAAACAAACCGCGCCGAAAACACAATCATCTCAGGATACAACATTTACCTCTGGAATGAAAAAGATGCGTCAGATACGACAAACGGTGGGTTCCGGCGAATCAATTCTGAACCGTATCCGGGAGACACCGACGGCGATATCGCACGTGAATCATATCCGCTGGAGGGCGTTAACAACGGTGTGATCTACCGCGTCTATGTAACCACGGTTTACCTGGATGGTACGGAGTCGGCAAGGTCGAATGTTGTAGAAGTCATCCCACGTCCGGAAGGGAGCTTTACTCTGAGGGAATCATTCAAGGGGAATGAATCGGGCTTTTCGCTACGCAAAATCAAGTCAGTCCCGACGGACGATCTGGACAATGACATCTATCTGGCAAAAATAAGCGGTGCACTCTGGGTGGCTTCACCGCAGCGCATCAGTGTAGCTCTGCGACAAACTGAGTTTTACGGTCTTTCTGATTACACCTCTCTCGAAGCCACGAGTCCGAAATCGTTGAGTGGAAAGCCGGACAGTGCCTTGCGCATCTCCAATGGATTGATGCTTGTGTTGCAGGATCAGGACAAGTGCTATGCGCTGCTCCGCATTGATTCGGTTGACCACAAGGAAAAGATTGCCAAGATTTCTTTCATCTATCAGCCTCGCTCGGAAACCCTCATTTTCCATTAAGTCGAAATGACACAGACCGAACCACATTCGCCGGTGATTGTCTACGGTGACATCAAAGCTCCCACGCCACATGCACGCGTCCTTACGATCGAGAAGCTGGAGACGGTCGGCGGTGAACTGAGACCATTGGATACTCTGGTCATCCCTGAAGACCCTGAAGCCACAATTACAAGATCGAAGACCGACCGGTTCTTCTTAGACTTGCAGGAGCGCGCCGGATTTCAGTTTGTCAATCAGGAGTTGATTTCCACCAACAAAGAGTGGATTCGGATAGGTGACTTCCTCTCCGGTTCGCCGCTGCTTAACCTTCGGAAATTGCTGGGGATGTTCTTCCCGACCTTGAACGCCAAGGAATTGTCCGAGTGCAAGAAGGCTTTCCGGCTTGATCCCAGATTGACACCGCCGCAGGTGATAGCAAACATCGCGGGAATAGCCCGGAGTAAAGCCGCGAATTTGCCGGGCGGAACAATCAGAATACTCAAGCAGATTGGCCGCGCGCTGCCCAAACAATACCTGACCTGGCTGGAAGCAACTCCGATTAAAGGAGAGCGGGAAGCGTTTACCTGCGATGCCGAATACTTCGTCGACCTCGACCGTTTTGAGAATCTTACTTCAGGCAGTGAACTAACCTCAGAGCAGGTGCGCGGAGTGTTTGCCGGATCATCGCCGCTTCAAGCGCTGATTCCCGGTTATGAAGTGCGCCGAGGGCAGGCGAAGTATGCGGAGGCGGTACTCAATGGAATGGTAGATGAGCAGATTGTCTTGGTTGAAGCAGCCACCGGCACCGGCAAGTCGATGGGCTATCTCCTTCCTACCGTGGCCAGGTGTTACGAAGAAGAGTCTCGCGCAGTGGTCGTTACACGCACGAAATCGCTTCAGGAGCAGTTGTTCCGCTCCGACCTGCGAAAGATCAGGGCGATCGTACCGTCGGGAATGAAGATCGCCGTTCTGAAGGGGCTTGCCAACTATCTGTGCCTTCTCAAGTACAAGCAGTTTCTCTCGGATCTGACACTGGCGTCCGGTGCGTTGACGCCTGAGTATATGGCAGCATTGGTCGTCTGGGTGGCGGACACCAAAAGCGGCGATCTGACTGAAACGGGAGTTTTTGATCAACCCGATTCGGAAACTCTGCTGGATAGAATTACTCTCGACGAAGCCACCTGTCTCGGCAAAGAGTGCGCCTATTTTTCCGAGTGTTACGCATATCGCGCTCGCAAGAATGCTCTCAAGTCCGGCATTGTGATCACCAACTATGCACTGCTCTTTTCCGATCTTCTGGCTGATGGCACGATTCTCGGCAGATTCTCACACGCGGTTTTTGACGAGGCTCATCGACTCGAAATGGAGGCGGTAAACGCCTTCACCGAGGGATTACCGCTACTGGCATTCTCTCGCGCCTTGGAGCGTGTCGGAAGCGACCGATTTTCACATACTCTGGCTGATAGCTTCGGGAACAGCGAAGCGATCGCTCAGATCGCCGTAACAATTCGGGCGCTGGCGCCACAATTGATAGAACCACCACGAATGCTTGCCACACAGGCATTGCGTATGATTCAAAATGGCGGCAAGGGCGCCGGCGAACGACTTCGTTTTAAGACCGGGCATCCGCTCCACGACCTGCCAAAAACACTCTGGAGCGATCACGAGCTGCCTTTCTGCGATCTCCGCGAGACTCTCAAATCATTGCAGCAGACCGCCGCACCGACCGATCGAGAACAGTCCGACTCGGAGTTGATTATGGATGTCAAGAAGCAGGTAGCGAGCGTGATTCATCATATCAATACTCTGGAGGCGATCGCTGGCTCTCACAACGAAATATCGGTCATGTGGGGACAGTATCATGAGTCGGGCGAAGTCGTACTAACCATAGCCCCGGTGGCAGTTGGAGAATTGCTGGTGGACAAACTCTACTCGCGTTATCGCTCGGTAACCCTGACGTCTGCGACGCTCGATTCGGAGGACGATTTCCGCTGGATTTCATCGCGGCTTGGACTGACCAGCAAAGGTATGGCGCCAACTAAACTCAAGATCAGGTCGCCGTTTCCGCTGTCAGAGCAACTTAGAATTGGTCTGGCGCGTTATCTGCCGCCGCCATCCAGTGAGCAGTACACAGCCCGATTGGGGCAGTTGATTATAAAGTTGCGGTCGTCGGTGAGACTGCCGACGCTAGTTCTGTGTACTTCCTACCGTATGATCGAGGCGTTGTCTCGGACACTTAATACCGACCGTCGCCTCTCAAGCGAACTGTTGATTCAAACGCCGGAGAGCGTGCCACAAATACTGCTCAACCGTTTCCGCCAGATGCCCAGTCCGCTATTGATCGGCACCGAGGCATTCTGGGAGGGTATCGATCTGCCCGGACGCTTGCTGCGGCTGCTGGTTATGACTCGGCTGCCATTTCCGGTGCCCGACGATCCGTTGGAGTTGGCGAGACAAGAAGAAGCTGAGGCCAGAGGCGAGAACCCGTTTATGTCGGTCTCGCTACCGGTGGCGGTTCTGAAGTTTAGACAGGGAATCGGTAGAATGATCAGGAACTCTTCGGATTGGGGTGCCGTTGTGGTAACAGATTCCCGAATGGGTACGAAGAACTACGGTCGGATATTTTTCGATGCGGCGCCAACTCCAATTGAGTCTTTCGAGCATGAGAGCCTGATTGTCCGAGATATCAGTCGCTGGTTGACCGATATGGGGGCCAAATGACATTGAATACGATTTGGACGATTACTTCCGTTTGTCCTTACGTAACAGTATTAGCGGCAGCAGAAACTGCCTCCAAGCGTGATATTTCGCGGGATAACGAAAAAGGGCGCTACAGATAAGTCTATGATAATGATGACCATAGGTTTCAACTCATTTGGGTCGACGCAGCTTCTGCGCGCACGCGGCTCGTTGAGCATTAGACTGAAAACCGTCTCTCCAAGTTGCTGTGCGACTGCTGCTTATGTTTGCGGAAAAATCCGGTTTCGGCACGAAGTTTGGATATAACTTCGATTGGTGAATTGCGTTTGGCAGCGTCAGTTGTGATGAGTCAGATTCCTTGGAAGAAGTAATGCCTTTGTTTGTATAAAGTTGGGTTTGGCTACCGGAGGTGAATTGCCAAACGTAGAGCGAGTGATTAGCTATATTTCAATTGGGATCGTCCTATTTGTAGGCGTTCTGGTGATCGCCGGGTATTTCGGATTTATGGAACCGATTTACCGGATAGCATTTGGCTTGGTAATCGTTGCTTATGCAGGTGTGCGACTCGTAATGTTGCAGTCGGCGCGACGACGACAGAGCAAAAAATCTTGACTCGGCAGTCGAGTAACGCTATATTAAAAATCTTTGGTTGCGCCATTGAGCACGAATTGGAGCTTACGAAATGAAATCAAGATTCCTCTGGTCGCTGCTGGTGGTCTTCGCGGTCACTTTCTGCGCCTCTCTCTATGCTGATCCGGTCTCCGACGCGGAAGCGATGATCAAACACCATCAGTACGATAGTACGATAACTCTTCTCAAAGCCAGAATCGAGAAGGACCCAAGCTTCGCCGACCTCTATTATGTTCTCGGCAAAGCATACTACTTCAAAGGTGAATACGAGCAGGCGGAGAAAGAGTTGCAGAATTGTCTGGATCGCAAGCGCAAGCATGAGGATGCGCAAGCGTACCTGGCCCTGACCTATATTGCGACGAAGAAGTGGGCAGAGGCCAAGGAGATTCTGGATGAAGGAACGGTCAAGAGCAAGACTCGAAAGGGCATGTTCTTTGCCGTCCTTGGTAAATATCATCTTGCACGCGGTGAGTTTACCGAAGCCGATCTTGCAATCAGGCATGCGCAATTCGAGGATCCGAACAATCTCGAATACAAACGCGATCTGCCCGACGTTGCCTTCGAGAACAAGGTTTATGAAGTGGCCATTCAGGGTTACCGGGAAGTGCTCGCCATTGACTCTACTGATGTGATCATTCATTACAAAATAGGCAAAGCGCTCTACTACCAGCAGAAATGGTCGGAAGCTATCAAGTCACTTAGCAATGCCATTCGGCTTGATTCCAATTACGCAGATGCCTACCAGCTATCGGGAGACATTTACATGATTCTCGGCCTTGCCGCCTCCAGCAACGGCAACGGAGACGTGGGAGAGTCGAGCAATCAGGCATCCGATTTCTTCAAGAACGCCATCTGGATGTACGAGCGCATGCTAAAGCTCGGCGGCAAAGCAACTCTTGATGTTGACTATCGCCTCGGGCAGGCCTATTACAATGTTAATGGTTTCCCGCTGGCGGTGCAATATCTTGACAGAGCCATAGCAACCGGCAATGCCAAAGCGAACGCCTACAGTCTAAAGGCAAAGTCTTTGTTTCGACTGAAACAATACGATGAGGCAGAGGCAGCTTTTACTGACTACGAAAAGAAAGTTACGAAAGGTGATCCGAACTACCAGTGGAGCACGAACGATTTCGACTACTTTAAGGAGCGCTCACTGACCTACTATCAGCTTTACATTGAGGGCAAGCGGGAAGACAGCACCCTGCCGGAGAAGGCCATACCATACTATTTGAAGGCCATCGAGCTGCGAGACACTACGGACGTTCGTGGAGCGGCAAGTCTATATGATCAGCTTGGGCTGTCATATTACTACAGCGGCAAATACACGGAAGCCATTCCGTGGTTTGAGAAGAAGGTTGCCCTTGACACCTTGGCCATCAAAACCTATCAGAACCTGGGCAACTGCTATATGAAACTGGATCAGCCCGACAAGGCGATGGAGTATCTGAACAAGGTGATTCAGCTCAATCCGAGCGCCTGCAGCGTCTATCAGACGATGTTCAGCTACTATCTGGTGGAAAAGAAGAACCGTACGGAGGCGCTCAAGATCACGCAGAAATGGGCGCAGTGCGACACAGTTGGGTATCAGCCATATAAGTGGCTGGGCTATTTCGCCATCTCCGACAAGCCGATTCGCAAGGAAGCGACAATCGAAAACCTTTTAAAGGCAGTGAAGCGGATGGATGCTGCCAACATCGAGATTTGTAAAGAAATCGATATCATTGTCTGGCTTGCCCAGGTCTATAACATGTATGATGATGGTACCCCCCAGAAGAAGCAGGCGGTTGATTGGGCGAAGCGCGGGCTGAAATGCGACCCGAAAAACGAGACACTCAAGGGCATCATTGAAGACAATCAATAATTAGTAATGAGGTGCCAATAGATGGCGGAAGAAAAGCAAGTTAGTCCGGACGAACGTTACCAGTACATCGGCTTTGAGGTTTTTGGAGACAAACCTCGGAGTTTCTGGAAGAATGACGAGGAGCGGAAGAGCTTTATCCGGCAGTTCAAGGCCGAGGTGGGTTCGCTCTACCGCAACTCGGTTGTCTACGCGTCGGTGATTAGTCGAGTTGATCGCATCTTCATCACCATTGCCAGCGTCATGATGATCTTGGCGCCGTTTCTCCCTTGGTTCCGTGTCAAGACTCTTTATGGCAGTGAATCCTTTCTGGGCATAACCGGTTTGTTCAGTATGGGCGGGTTCTGGTTTTACGTGTCCAAGATGGGCGGAATGGTAGTACCGTTGTCGATCTATCTTTTGGCGTTGCTGGCTTTTCTGTCACTCGCTTTCGGCGTCTGGACACTGCTCACCGTTTACGGCAAAGCGCCTTCGCAGGACGCCTATCTGGCGAAGCTCAAGAAGGTTTTGAAACTCAACATGATTCCGCTCGCGGTCTTTCTGCTGATCGTGCTGCTAAGTCTGATCGGCCAGCGCATTCCCTTTGGTCCATATCTTGGCATTCAGGATCTCAGCGGTCATTACTCGATTGTAACGCTCATCCAGTTCTCCAGTGTCGGATTGTGGATGTCGTTTTTCGGGTTTATGCTCAATTTCAACAAGTCGAAAGAGTTCTAAATAAGTTCGGAAAATTAGGTTTTTGATCCATAACTGAAACTCGGAGGATTGATCCGGTGAAACAATCGATTTTCATTACAGTCATCACAATCGTAGCATTCGTTCTGGGCTACATCATTTGGGGCCCGATATTGGGAAGTGCACCTAAAGGCTCGATCACGCACTCTGTGCACCAGGGTGGCCCGCTGGTTGTCATTCTAATAGCGGTTCTGTTCATGCTTCTCTGCTTCGTGGTTGAGCGTTTCCTGTCACTGCGCGTTGCGAAAGGCACGGCATCGGTGCAGATTTTCTTCAAGAGCTTGATCGAGATGCTGCGTTCGAAGGACTATGACGGCGCTCTGGCTGCCTGCGACAAGCAGAGAGGCACAACCGCCAACGTGCTGCGCGCCGGTATCGACCGCTACATGACCGTAAAAGACAACAAGGCGCTTGATGGCGACAAGAAGATCGCGCTGGTGCAGGCGGCTATCGAAGAGGCCAATGCTCTGGAAGGACCACTATTAGAGCGCAACCTGATCGCTATGTCGACTATCGCTTCGATTGCCACCATGATCGGTCTGTTGGGAACGACGATCGGTATGATTCGTGCGTTCGCAGCCACCGGTTCGGCTGCGGGAGGTGTTATCGACGCCACTTCGCTGGCGACCGGTATTTCCGAGGCGCTCGTCAACACCGCGGGCGGTCTCATCTCCGGTATTCTCGGCATCTTCTTCTACAACTTCTTTGTCAACAAGGTGGATGCGTTTAACTACACGACCGACGAAGCAGTTTATGAAGTCATCCAGCTCTTCAAGGAGCAGGGAGGCGCTGCCTAAATGGCACACATCAAGAAGAAACGGCGGCTTGCAATTCGCATCGACATGACGCCAATGGTCGACATCGCTTTCCTACTGCTGATCTTCTATATGTCGACCACGCAGTTCAAGCCACCGGAGGCAAGGTCGGTGCGACTCCCTTCTTCACATTCGCAGATCCAGCTTCCTGAGAAAGACAAAATCATCGTAACGGTTACGCCTGACGACTCGATCTTCGTGGATTACATTGAGAGAGTTCAGAAAGAGGATGGTACGTGGACGATTGAGCGAGTCTATCTGGAGGCAACGCCTTCTTCTGTCGGCGGAGAAATCAACCATATCCGAGAGAGAAACCTGAAGGCTCTGGTTGTTATCAAGGCCGATAAGGATGTGAAGTTTGGCACAATGGAGAAGATCATGGCAACCATGGTGGATTCATACCTATCGCGGTTTCAGATCGTTACCGAACTGAAATCGGAAAGGCTCTAAGGAGGTGATCGTCCGTGGCTGATATACAACAACGAGAAAAAAGTACCGGTAAGAAGGGTCTTCGTCGCCCAAAGCGCCGGATCGGTATTCGTATCGACATGACCCCCATGGTCGACATCGCCTTCCTGTTGCTAATCTTCTACATGGTGACGACGATTTTCGCGGCCCCGCAGGCGATGGAAATCAACCTACCACCGAAGACGGAGAACGACTCTACTCCACCACTGAAGGTCAAGAAGAGCAATCTTCTGAATGTGTGGGTGGAAAAGAGCGGTGACTTCTATTATCAGATCGGTAACGAGCTGAGAACGAAGTCCGACATGAGCATCCCGTGGAAGATTCCTGCCGATTCATTGCGGGATCTTTTCACCAAGTACAATTGGGATCGCCCCAAGCTGAGCACGTTGTTCATCATTCATCCCGAAGCAAAATACTCCAGGATGGTTGACCTATTGGACGAGACGGAAGTTGTGGAGGCGCTATTGCGAAACAATCCGGAATACGTCAAAGCCTATATCGCTCAAAATCCTGATGAGAAGACATTCAGCTTTCGATACGCAATGCGTAAGTGGGAAGACCGGGATGACAAGCTGTTTGCAAAAGTATTAGGCCTTAGTGCGGGAGGTATGTAGCCATGACAACAGTAAGTCATTCGGTTAAGTGGTCTCCGATCGGCGCTATTGAGCTAAAACGGTCGTATCAGCGCAATTTCCGCAACGCGACCCTACTCGTTGTGGCAACCTGGCTGTTCATATTCCTGTTAGTCGTTGTGATTCGAATGATCGCAGGGGAAGAACCCGTCAGCGATCACGTTCTGGTTATTCGGGATATTTCTCAACTCGGTCCGCCTCCATCACTGGCAGCCAAACAGCAGCAGGTGAAGGTGACTCAGGAGATTGCGGCTCCCAAGTTTTCGCTTCCGGAAGCGGTTCCGGATGAGGAAGTCACCGAGGACTACGTGGTTGTGTCGCAAGAGCAACTTGCGGAGATGAGCGCTCCGGCGATCACGGAAGGCGAAGGCGGCGGCAACGTCAAAGTTGACATTCCGCTGGAAGAATACCTTCCCCAGGCGGACGAATTTGTCGCTTACGAAGAACCGCCGGTCATAATTTCACTGCAGCAACCAGTCTATCCGCCAATGGCTGTTAAGGCTCAGATCGAGGGTACCGTTAGAGTGAGGGTGCAAATCGACAAGAGTGGTAATGTGCGTGACGCCATTATCGAAAAGGCGTCAGGCGCGAACGCCGGATTTGAAGAAGCAGCCCTCGAGGCGGCCAAGAAGGGCAAATGGAAGCCAGCTATTCAAAATAAGCAGCCGGTGGCAGTCTGGGTATCGTACCCGATTACTTTCACGCTGAAAGATCGTCACTAGTAGCAGCAGAGAGGGGTTGATGGCAACATCGGCCCCTTCTTCTTTTCCGCCTCACCAACCCCGTCCTCTTTAGCACCCCTCATCCTAACACTGATCTTTGTTAACCCGAAGCGTCAGGCATTCGGGAATATTGCCTGAGTCGGTTTGTATGTCCATTGGGTGAGCGACAAGTTCTCACCGAAAGCGAACCACAAACGCGACAGCCCGATTGAGCGACTGCTGCGAAATTGGGAAGGAGGAACAAATGATGACCATCACGTACGCCCACAGGCAGTGGTCGCCGATTGGGGCGATTGAACTGAAGGCCAGCTATCGAAAGAACATGACGATTGCTGCTGCTCTTATCATATCTGCCATAACCGTGTTCGTAGGGACGTTGGCGACGGTACAGGCACTGACGCCCGCGGTCCCGTCGCTGTCCAAAGATACGATCTTCGTTGACGTAACTCATATACTGCCGCCACCTGTTACAGACAGGCTGCCGATAGGAATAGCGCCACCGACACAACTGCCCAAGATTGATGTCAGCGGCATCATACCGATTGACGACGACAGCGTACTTGCGGATTTTACACTTCCGACCAGAGAGGACTATGCGAGAGTCGACACATCAGGAATGGACGCAGGGGGAGACGGCCAAACCACAATCCTCGTGGGGACGACAGATTCCGGTAAAGTCCTTCCGCCACCCGGCGTGTTTGTCCCGTACGACGAGAACCCAGTGGTTATCTCTCTGCCAACACCAAAATACCCCGAAATGGCTCAAAAAGCGGGGATCGAAGGTAAGGTATATGTGGAAGTCCTGATTGACAACCGAGGCAAAGTCCGCGACGCCCGAATTATCAGGGATTCCGGCGCTAACGCTGGATTTGAGGAAGCGGCTCTGGAGGCGGCTTTGAAAGGCGAATGGCGGCCGGCCATGCAAAACAAACAGCCCATAGCGGTTAGAGTATCGTATCCGGTGGTTTTCAAGCTGAAATAGGCGGACCGATAGTCTGCAATCAGCGCTTCGGGGGAATCTTCTGCCGAAGCAGGGTTTTGGTTATGGCCGACCAGCAACTTGACGACGTATATCATGTAGGCGAACTGTACGCCCCTGCTCCACGCAGGGGCGTAATCCTCGGTTCGGTCGGAGAACAATTGTAGGACTCAAGGAGGCGGATATGACCGTTGGGGTCACGCGAATGTCGTTGGTAGCTCTGCTAACGCTCACGTGTACGTTTACCGTCGGTTCAGTAGGCGCTGCCCGGGCGGGTGATGTTTCTAACAACCGTGTCGATTCGGCAAAGATCGTTGACAAATCGTTGCCCTCGCCGGACGAGTTCATAGCGATCGATGTCAATCCGGTCTTGGAGAACCAGCCACAAGCAGTGTATCCGGACTCGGCGAAGAAGGCAAACGTCGAAGGCAGCGTCTGGGTCAAAGTCCTCATTGACAAGCAGGGCAGCGTCAGACAAGCGTTGATTGCCAAAGGTTCCGGCAAAAAGCTTGGTTTCGAGGAAGCGGCATTGACTGTCGCCAAGCAGGCGACCTGGAAGCCGGCCATGCTCAACAACAAGCCGGTCGCCGTCTGGGTGTCGTACGAGATCAAGTTTATGCTTAAGAGCGAAAAGCGATAGTTTTAGCTTGACTAAGTGCCTGTTGGATGCTATCTTAATATGGTTCTGTAGACTCGTTTGACACTCGATTCGGAAAGACGCTCTGTTTGCTAAGAGTCGTTGATTCAACTATTTTGAATCGGCTTAGACGTTTATTGTCTTGACAGACACTTTTCCGAATGTTTTGATGTTGGATAAGAGTGAGAGGAGGAGAAGGCGATGAAAACGAGTACGTCTTCGAACCTAACGTTGGTGTTCGTGATCGGTATTGTGCTTGCCTTCGCAATTGCGACCTTGCCTACTTCCGCGGCGAAAGCGAGCGAAGTCTACGCGACCGGTATTAGTGGCGGCAAAACCAAACCGTTGGTTGACATTGAGAATAAGTTGGTTCCTCCAAAAGGGAAACCAATCAGAGAAGCCCCGCTAACGGCGCGCAGACCCGCCGAGGGCGACAGTGTCCGTACCATTGAGGATGCCGACAAGTATCAGCTCTACATCGAGCCGATGTATCCGCATAAAGCCCGTCTGGCGATGAAGCAGGGAGTGGTCGACGTGCAGATCACTTTCGACAGAGAGGGCAAAATGAAAGATGCCCGCGTTGTTCACTGCTCCACTCCCGGCTGGGGATTCGAGCAAGCGGTGCTGGCGGCTTCGCTGGAAGCGAGGCTGAATGGCAGAGCGGATCGCGAAGTCACTGTAAAGGCAACGCTGAAGTTCCAGCTTGAGTAGCGTCAAACAAGAGCCATCCCCCTTAGCTCTCCGACTGCGACGCGTTTCGAGCAGATTGCCGCCGTGCAATCTTGTCATTGATATTCCCCTCGTGTTCTTGGGTGCCGGTACCGCCGCCGAGTTCTGCTGACGGTTCTGATTTCGTCAGCTTGTTAGTCCGCTTCTCCCGAATGAACCGAACCCAAGCTCTCAAACTTCATCCACGACCTTATGCTCAATTCCTAGTGCCCATGCAACCATTATTTCCCAACGATCTTCAGTCCGCGGCGTCGGGAATCCCTTCCCGACGCGAGCTACGATCTGCTTCTCGTCCGGGCGACAACCCTGTCTGCGCGAGAGCATCATTATCATTTAATAGTTGTGGTAGCACTAGCGATTAATAGGCGGTAGAAACTGCATGTAGACCGCGCTCATTTTGCGTATATTGAGGCGTTGCCGACATTTTCAAGAAAACGGCAACGATCTTTGGACTGCAAGGAGGAAGAAATGGCTGATAATCTCACTTACAAGATTCTTAGGGAGCATCTCGTCGATGGCGAACTGAAACCGGGGGCGGAAATCGGCATCCGGATTGACCAGACGCTGACTCAGGATGCTACCGGCACTATGGCCTATCTTCAATTTGAGGCTATGGGACTGGAGCGGATCAAGACCAAGCTGTCGGTGTCGTATGTCGATCACAATATGCTGCAAACCGGATTTGAAAACGCAGACGATCATCTCTATCTACAGTCGGTCGCCTCGAATTACGGCATCTACTTTTCCAAACCGGGCAACGGCATCTGTCACCAGGTGCATCTGGAGCGCTTCTCCGTGCCGGGTTGGACGCTGCTCGGCTCCGATTCACATACGCCGACCAGTGGCGGCGCGGGCATGATCGCCATCGGCGCCGGCGGACTGGATGTCGCGGTTGCCATGGGGGGTGGAGCCTTTTATCTCCCCTGCCCTCGCGTCGTCGGCATACATTTGACCGGCAAGTTGCAGCCCTGGGTAACCGGCAAGGATGTGATTCTGGAGGTGCTGCGGCAAATGACGGTGAAAGGCGGCGTCGGCAATATCATCGAGTATCACGGCGAAGGAGTCAAATCACTGACTCTAACGCAACGCGCAACGATTACCAATATGGGCGCCGAACTGGGAGCGACGACTTCGATATTCCCTTCCGATGAGAACACCCTTGTATATCTCAAGGCACAGAGCCGTGAAAAGGACTACAAGCCACTCGCGGCCGATCCGGGAGCGAGCTACGACAAAATCATAGAGATCGATTTGGGCAAGTTGGAACCCATGATCGCAAAACCGCATTCACCCGATAGTGTCGTGAAAGTGCGTGAGGTTGCCGGTACCAAGGCACAACAAGTATGTGTGGGTTCGTGCACAAATTCGTCGCTCTACGATCTCGAGATCACCGCCGCCATCCTCAAAGGCAAACAGGCTCATCCCGACGTAGCCCTTACGGTGACTCCCGGTTCAAAGCAGGTCTACAAGATGGTCGCAGATTCTGGCGCGATGGCGACGCTGATAGCTGCCGGTGCGAGAATACTCGAATCAGCCTGCGGTCCCTGCATCGGTATGGGACAGGCGCCGGCATCAGGCTCGGTCTCGGTACGATCATTCAACCGCAATTTTGAAGGACGCTCCGGTACCAAGGACTCTTACGTCTACCTCGCCTCACCGGAAACCTGTGCCGCAACCGCGTTGAGCGGAGTAATTACCGACCCACGAGATTTGGGAGTACCTCCGATTGTGCACCTACCTGAGACGTTCTATATCGACGATCGCGGTATCATCCCTCCTGCCAGGGAGGGGGAACGCCCCAAAATCCTGCGTGGACCGAATATCAAACCGCTACCCACTCGTGGAGCAATGCCTGAAAAACTAAGCGGGAAAGCGCTGCTGAAGCTGGGGGACAATATCTCTACCGACCATATCATGCCGGCGGGCGCCAAAATTCTGCCGCTGCGGTCGAATGTCCCGGCGATTTCGGAATTCGTCTTCTTCTACGTGGATCAGACTTTCGCCAAGCGTGCGAAGGATGCCGGTAGTTGCGCTGTCATCGGCGGTGAGAACTACGGCCAAGGGTCGTCACGAGAGCACGCCGCGCTGGCGCCGATGTATCTCGGGCTGCAGTTTGTGCTCACCAAGTCGTTCGCCAGGATTCACAAATCGAACTTGGTTAATTTCGGGATTCTGCCGTTGACTTTCGCGAATGCTGCTGACTACGACCGACTGAAACAGGATGATCAGTTGGAGATCCCCAATGTGCGTGCGTCATTGCAGAATGGCAACCGTGTCACGATCAAAAATGTCGCACAGGGCTACGACTTCGAGGCGCAGTTTGATCTCTCACCGCGCCAAGTGAGAATTTTGCTTGCGGGCGGCCTGTTGAATTTCACCAAGGCGGGCGAGAAGTAGTATCGCAAGACGGGTTCCTGGTGAAACGCGAAACCGGACGCTGTGATGTTGATGATTGTCGGGTTTGGCGCTTCGCTGCAAACCCGACCTACCCGACTGTTGAATTTCACAAAGGCGGGCGGGAAGTAAGCTCGACCTGGTTCGCTCGTGCTTTGTCAATGTATGGGACGACTGAAAGGTCGTCCTTTTTTTCGGCAGATTGAATCTGCACCTAGATTTGGCGTCGCTCGACACATAAAGACACCAATCGCAACCCCAGCCAACAGAGCTCGAAAAAGCGGTTGACGGTGACTGCCGGTTTCGGTAATATGAATACCAAGTCTATGAGGGGCAGTACGGAGTGCTTTTACTTCAACGCCGAGTAAAGGATCATGACGAACATAAAGAACACGCCATTCACCAAACTCAACGAGCAGGCTGGCGGCAAAATGGTTGAATTTGCCGGCTATAACATGCCGATTCAATACCGTTCGATCAATCAAGAGCATCTCAGAGTCCGCCAGACTGTCGGGTTGTTTGACCTGTCGCACATGGGGGAATTCTTCGTGAAGGGGGACAAGGCGTTGGAGTTCATCCAGAAAATGACGACCAACGATGCCGCCACCCTGAAGATGTATCAGGTGCAGTATTCCTCGCTTCCCTACCCTGACGGTGGTCTCGTTGATGACTTGTTGGTTTACCGACTGCCGGATCGGTACCTGCTGGTCGTCAACGCCGCCAATCTCGACAAAGACTGGGCCTGGCTTATGGAGCACAAGCCCGCAGGTGTGGAGATGACCAATCGCTCGGATGAGATTGGTTTGTTAGCGATTCAGGGACCGAAGGCTGAAATCGTGATGGCAAAACTGACCACCCATGACGTAAGCAAGATGGGCTACTACGAAGCCGCTACGGCGAAAATCTGTGGCAAAGAGACCCTTTTCAGTCGCACGGGCTACACCGGCGAGGACGGCTTTGAGATCTACTGTGACCCATCAATTGCGGAGGAACTGTGGAACAGAACGACCGAGGCCGGTAAGCCGTTCGATATCGAGCCGATTGGTCTGGGCGCCAGAGACAGTCTGCGGTTGGAGATGCGTTATATGTTGTACGGCAACGACATAGACAAAACGACCAACCCGATTGAGGCGGGTCTGGGCTGGATCTGCAAGCCGGAGAAGGGGGAATTTGTCGGTCGGGACGCGATTGTGGCCATGAAACAGAACAAACCCAAGCGAAAACTGCAGTCGCTGATACTCAAAGACAAGGCGATCCCGCGTCACGGGTACCCTATTTTTGTCGGAAACGAAAACGTCGGCCAGGTGACGTCGGGCTGCTTTAGTCCGTCATTGGAGGTCGGCATTGCTCTGGGCTATGTCGGGAGCCAATATGGAAAAGTCGGAGAGACGGTTGATATCGATATACGCGGTAAGCGCTATGCCGCCGAAGTCATCAAGGGTGCATTCTACAAGGAAGGCAGCCACAAATAGGTCAGATGAAAGTCAAACTGTACTTTTCTCCACAGCCTCTGACCGAAGCCAAAATCAGAGGCAAAGTAGCCATCGTTGTTGATGTGCTGCGAGCGTCTACGACGATCTGTACAGCCATCCAGAATGGTTGTCGCGAGATCATACCGGTTGCCACCGTCGGTGACGCCGCCGCGATGCGCGCCAATCTTGATCGTGACAGCGTCCTGGTCTGCGGTGAGCGAGAGGGTTTGAAGATCGAGGGATTCGACCTCGGCAACTCACCGGCGGAATACAGCGAGCAGGTCGTTCGCAACAAGATATTGGTCTTCGCCTCCACCAATGGTTCGCGCGCGATTCTCAAGTGCGCCGCCAGTTCGTTGACGTTAGTATGCGGATTTGTCAACCTTTCGGTTATTGTCGATACGGTCAGAAAATTCGACAAGGATGTGGCTATCGTGTGTGCCGGAAAGCAGGGCAATTTCTCGCTGGAGGACACATTCTGCGGTGGCGCCATCATCGACCGCTTGCTGGAAGCAAACAAATACGAAATCTCCAACGATGCGGCGCAAGTGGCCCACATGTTGTATAAGAATCAGAGCGAGCCGATAGAATCGGTGCTTAATCAGGCCGACCACGCCCGCTATTTGATCGGTCTTGGTTTTGGTGGCGATATCATCACGGCAGCTACCGTTGATTCGATCGGCGTTGTTCCGGTCCTGAGCGGCAACAAGATAGTTGATGCTCAGAAGCACAAACTGGAAGGAATGATTTGATCACGCACCTTTTCTGCAGCGCTCTCATAATTCTAATCGGCATTACCAATGCTTGGGGAGCCAGACCGAATGCAATCGACTTTACGTGCGATTTCATGGAGAAGTATCAGGACTCCGCCTGGCAAATCGTCGACAGCCGCTGCTTCGTGGCTCCGCTCTCGGAAGATTTTCAATTCTCAATGGGCAATTTTGCATACCGCCTGCGCGCCGATACGCTTAGCGCAAAATCCGTCCAACTGCAATCTATGGTCAACTGTCTTGGCGCCAAGCCCCGGAACTACTTGGATCAAAAGATTGTCCTCAAGGGAGCGTCGGTGTTCTTTGACTCGGCGCTGACCCGCGGACAGTCATATTATCGGATTCGGCTGACCTTCGATTCGCTCAGTCATACCGTAAACGACTGCAGCTACCGATTTGCCGATTCCAGTTTCGTGTCTGATCCCTCCGGCAAGTATGATTTTTACTATGTCAAGCATTCACTCGGTGATTATCGCTGGAATCAAATTCGGGACGCGTTCGAATTTGACTACAAAAAGATCGCTCCGATTTTCAATCTGACTGATCAAGCAAAGGTCTATTTCTACATATCACCGTGCAATATATCCGATGTCGGCTGGGACCAACGCTGGGACAACGCGATCGACTTGTCGCGTAACAATGTGTTCGCTCACTATTCCCCGGTGGCAAACCGGCTCTACATGCAAGTCGTAATGTCGCTGCGTTTCTTACGCAATTGGGGTTATGCGCCTGCGCTACTGCTCGAAGGAGTCGCTTCCGCGCCGGAGTTCTGCGATCTGTATGCCAAAGATGACCTGAAGAACGGCAAGTTGCCTGAGTTGTCGACTCTCGGAGTTACGCGCAAATACCGGGCTCTGGATCGAACAGCTTCGTCGATGGCGGCCGGTTCTTTTGCCACCTACATGCTCCGGACGCGCGGATTGACGAAACTCCGCGACTGGTATCAGCAGTCGACCGACCTGACCGTGCCACAGAAGTTTCAGCAGGTCTATGGACAGTCTCTGGCGGAGATCGAAAAAGAATGGCACAGCTATCTTGATACGGTATCCATATCAGGGTCGCTGTATAACTACTATATTGGTCATGCGCAGGCTTTTATGCACACGGATGACCAGATGCTGTATGCAAAAGCCGCGTTGGCAGCGACCGCTGACACCGCCTATTTCGGTTCGACACTTGCAAGTCTCTATTACACTTATGGTGACTATGCTCAAGCAGCGCAGTTCTTCCGCTATATGATCGCAAATGACTCTACTGAGGCAAAAGACAAGGCGACCGCTCGAGTGTTTCTTGCGAATATGATGCTCGTTGACGGGAAAGTGGCTGCCGCCGACAGTCTATACTTGCAGGCGGCACAAGCTGACAGCACCGACTCCTACGTCTACCAGAAGCTGGCACAGATTGAATTGACCAGGGGCAAGTTCACACGATCGGTTGAATTGTGCGAGCAAGCGGCTGCCAAAAATAGGCTGCCAGCCAACGGAATTGATATTGACATCGCGCTCGGTGACGCCTATGTGGCCTCGGGACAGGTCGATTCGGCCGGTGGTCACTATCAGGCCGCATTGGATCACGCCAAGGTGATGATCTCCTCCGGCGGCGCAGGCGATAATCCATTACACTATTTGCGCGCCGGCAAGGCTGCCATGCGGCTCGGCTCAGCGAAGGTGGCTCTCGATTATCTTGACTTGGCGTTCTTTCTGGAAGAACGCATGTTCTATCTTGGACAGATTTTCTTGGCGCTGGGACAGACACACGATCTCCTGGGAGATCGCAAGACCGCCCTGGAGAATTACCACAAGGTGCTGAAATACCCGACCGCCTATTTCGATCGCCAGGAGGCGGAGAAGTACCTGCAAAAGGCCTATCACAACTAACGGTGTGTGTAAGCATGCTTCTGTTGTGTTACAGGAAAGACCTTACGAATGAGCGAAATGCTCAAGAGAAGTCATTCCCGCGAAAGGGAGTGTTGAAAAAGCTGGGTGGCTGTCATTCTGAGCGGAGCGAAGAATCTAGCGCACTTGTCCTGCAACAACTTGGAGATTCTTCGTCGCGCTTCGCGCTCCTCAGAATGACAGTCGTGGAGGTTTTTCAACAATCCCGGAAGCGGGAATCCAGGTTCTCGAGCGCAGCATGCTGCGCCCCTACTCGTGGAAAACACATTCAGCAGCATTCCGGATCTGCGTCACTACATTCTCGGGTGCCAGTTCAAAGAACCCACAGCAAGCTGCGGGGCACCGCGGGTTCCTGACGCCGCTCGAGACAATCAGATATGAACTTCATCAATCCTTTTCTGCTCTTGTTCGCCGCCGCCGCCGGCATTCCATTGCTTCTGCATCTACTTAATCGTCAACGTGTCAAAATCGTCGAGTTTTCCACCGTTAAGTATCTGCTGTCGTTGCAGAAGACGCGAATGCGTAAGGTACGGATCAGACAAATACTACTCCTGATTCTGCGAACGCTCGCACTTCTGGCGATTGCCTTTGCCTTCGCGCGTCCCACGATCAAAGGCGGCTACCTGCCATCACTGGGGGGCAAGAGCACAACAACGGCAATCCTGCTTCTTGATGTCTCCGGTTCATCGATGTCGGAAACCAACGCCGGAAGCTTCTTTGAGCGGAGCATTGAAAAGGCAACGCAGATCATCGGCAGCTTCACCGAAAAGGAGCGAGTGGAAATCATCGGCTTCGGCTCGACAATTCTCTATGATTCCGGCGAGCCGACCTCGGACTATGAAAGGCTCAAGGCATTCTTGAAATCGATGCAACCATCGTTTACTACCGCAGTTCCACCGGTGGCGTTCGCGAGGGCTTTGGGAGTGCTGAAAAGTAGCCATGATCCGAATCTGGAAATCTACCTGATCGGTGATCTCCAGGGACAGGCATGGCGCAACTTCGAGTTTGAGCTTTTCCAAACTGAGCATCTTGATGTCAAGCTCTTCGTCACTCGCGTGTCACGGGATGCGATTGATAATGTTTCTGTGGAACAGGTCAAGTTCCCCAACCAGTTGATTACCGCCGGACGAGAGTTTAGTTCACAGTGTGATATCCGCAATTTCAAGAGTGAGACATCAGCCGATCTGCTGGTATCGTTGGATCTGAATGACAAGACGGTGGTACAGACGGATCTGACGGTCGCGCCGGTCGCGACAGGCAAAGTGACATTCACGCATAATGCGCCGAGCACCGGGTTTATGTATGGCTCGGTAAGCATCGACGATGATGACTTGCTGGCTGACAACCGATTCAATTTTGCAATGAAGATTCCGTCAAGTAGCAAAGTGGCGCTGGTGTCGGAAGACGACCAGGAAGCGTTTTATGTACAGAAGGCACTGTCACCATCAGCCGGCGGGAATTTCACTAAGCAAGTTGACCTGATCGGCACACTTCAGGCGAGTACGGCGAATCTCTTCAGCTACAACGCCGTCATTGTCAATCTGAAGGGACAGATGCCGGCGGCTCTCGTATCAAGTCTACGCAGCTATTTGATTTCAGGCGGCGCGGTGTTGTTTATGATGCGTCCGAACGTCGACACGCGTGATTTCTCCGAGAAGATTGCCTCACCGACTTTCCGACTGCAAGTCACCGAGGCTCCGCCGACTCCGACACCACAGGCCGGGAAGTACTTGCTCAATAAGTTTGATTTTGATCATCCTCTGTTCTCGCCGTACAAGCAGTTTACCGCCGACAAATTGCCGCAGGCTGAATTTCTCGGGCACTTCAGAACCGTAGAAGAAGCGTCAACGCGCGTACTGGCGCGTTTCTCTGACAACATGCCGGCGGTTCTTGAAGGGAGTGTCGGCAAAGGCAAAGCGCTGTTGTATACCTTCAGTCTCGACAATCGCTTTAGCGATCTGGTCAATCGGCCGTTTATGGTGATTCTACTAAATCGTTCGATCGAGTATCTCGTCTCCGAACCGCTTAATCAGCGCGAGAACATCGCGTCCGGCACGGAAGTAACACGCGAACTGAGCGCGCAGAACGCGCGGCAGTTTGTACTCGTCACTCCCACGAACGACACAACTTTGCTCTCACCGGCCTTCCGCACCGGCGCGGTCGTCTTCAATCTCGGTCGCTTGCAGAATCCCGGCATCTACAAGATTGTCGGGGACGGAACGCCGATTGACGTCTTTGCGGTGAATTTCCCTCCGGAAGAATCGGAGACCGCGTACAGTGATCCCGCTACGGTGGGCAAGAAGGTAGCCGGCGCTAGGGTGATCGTGCTCGATTACGGCGCCAATCCTACGAGTCTGATTACCTCCGCAAGGTTCGGAACGGAATTGTGGAAGCTGTTTCTGCTGTTGGGATTCATCTTCCTGATGATTGAGATGGCGGTCGCCTACGGCGGAAAACAGACCGAGGTTGTTTCGACTTGATCTTCCTGCAATTCTCCGGAATCAAGAAGACATACAACAACACTGAGTTGCTCAAAGGGATTGACTTATCCGTTGTCCGCGGCGAGCGGATCGGTCTGGTTGGCCCCAACGGCGTCGGCAAGACTACGCTTCTGAAGATCGCCCTTGGACAGGTGCTCCCTGACGACGGCTCGGTGACACTGAACAACCGCATCAAACTCGGTTATGTGTCGCAGGAGGACGAGATAGCTTCCGACTACTCGTTGTTCCTGGCAATGCTCGAGTCCTACTCAGAAATGCTCAAGATCAAGTCCGAGTTGGATGATCTCGAACTGACGGTGGCCGACGGTTCGGAGAAATCACTCCAACGATACGGCGAACTGCAACACCAATGGGAAATGATGGGCGGGTACAATCTTGATACCGTCATCAAGAGTACGCTGGTCGGACTCGGCTTCAGTGAAAGCGAATTTCATCGCCCGATCTCCAGTTTCTCCGGCGGCGAGCGCAACCGCGCTTCACTGGCGAAAGTGTTGTTGCAGCAACCCGATCTGCTGTTGCTCGACGAGCCGACCAACCATCTCGATATCGAATCGACTGTCTGGCTCGAGGAATACCTGCAGACATTTGAGGGTGCGCTGATTGTCGTCTCACACGACCGTGTCTTGCTCGACCATGTCGTCAACAAGATCGTGGAATTGGATCATGGACTGCTGGAGACATATCACGGCAATTTCACCGCCTACTGTGACGAACGCAACGAGCGACGTCGACTGCAGTTGAAGCATTATCTTCAGCAGCAGGAGGAAATCGAAAACATTCAGGATTTCATCCGTCGCAATCTCGCCGGCCAGAAAACCAAGCAGGCTCAGTCGAAACGGCTTGCCCTGAGCAAACTGGAACGATTGGAAAGTCCGACGTCCGAGGTTAAGCGCGCGGCGATCAATCTGCAAGTATCACGACGCGCTTACCAATCGATTCTCAAAGTGGACAATCTCTCGTTTGGCTTCGGCAATACCCCGCTGTTTCTGAACATTGGTTTCGAAATCGAGCGAGGGGAAAAGGTCGGTATGATCGGCAGAAACGGCGCCGGCAAATCAACGCTGGTCAAATTGCTGGTCGGTCAATTGGAACCGTGGGAAGGCACTATCGAGATCGGCAGGAATGTTGACTCTGAGTATGTCGATCAGGAGCTGTCGATACTCAACCAGAATGACTCCGTGCTTGACACGATCTGGGATATCCAGCCGCAATGGGATGCGTTCCAACTGCGCAGCCATCTGGCGCGCTTTTTGTTCTTCGGCGAAGATGTTTTCAAGTACGTCCGTATGTTGTCGGGGGGCGAGAGAAAAAAACTGGCGCTGGCTCGCCTGTTGGCGACACCGGCGAATTTCGTCATTCTGGACGAACCGACGAATCATCTTGATATCGGTTCTCGCGAAGTGCTTGAAGAATCGCTACGCGGGTACGAGGGCACGGTGCTCTTTATCAGTCATGATCGATTTTTCCTCGAATCGGTGGCGCAGAGAATTCTGGCGCTGCACGAAGGCAAACTGCATGACTGGCGCGGCAAGTATTCCGAGTTTGCCGAGAAGATCAAGACGATACCCCTAAGAAGTGAGGCGGTCGATAAGTCGCAGAAACGCGAAGAACGCAAGCAGGAACGGCGTCAGAAAAACATCGGCACTGCGCGCAGACGTCGTCTCAAAGAACTTGCAGAGGAAATCGCAACATTGGAGAGAGAAATCGGGGTTCTGCAAACGCAACTGCTTGATGAGCGCCATGCCTCGGATTGGGAGAAACTGGCAACTCTGGGGCAGGAGCAAAACGAAAAGCGCGCACTGCTTGACAAACACATGAGCGAATACTATCACCTGATCGAGGAAGATGAAACTGCTGATAGTTAACGGTTCGCCTCGCGTCGGAAGCTCCACCGAAGTTCTGGCGCGGGAATTCCAAAACGGGTTCACATCAATCCTTCCGGATGCCAAAGTAGTGAACGTGCGACTTAATGACCTCAGCATCATCCCCTGCCAGGCCTGCGGTATTGATCCTACGCCGATACCATGCATCTACAGAGATGACCTCTACCCGACCCTGCAACATCTGATGCAGGCGGACATGGTATTGATCGCAACGCCGATCTACTTCGATACGGTCAGCGCCCAGACCAAGTTGTTCATCGACCGTGCCAATTGTTTTCGTCCACCCCGGTTTCGCAATAACACCGTCGAATTCGACGACTCCGGCATTTTGCACAGCAAGGGTGCCTACATTCTGGTCGGTGGCGCCAGAGAGAAATATGATGCCGCCGAGCGGGTGATTGGCGGGTTCTTCATCTGGGCCGGAATCGAAAAAATCGGCAGGGTGATATACGGTCATGAGGACTGGCGACTAGGGGGCGTCATGCTTGACTCCAATGCCATGCGTCAAGGTCATGACTTGGGTGTCACCTCAGCGCGGCTGCTCTCATAGCGTCCGATGCTGAGACGTACACTGCCGCTTGCAAGTGCTACCTTCATACGCCCTCGCCCCCGTCCCCTCTCCCACTGGGAGAGGGGTGCAGGGGTGAGGGAAATGAAGTCGTCGAACAACCTTGGGACGTATGCTGCACACAGAATTCGCGCACCAGGGAGTCTCTTTTGGGGCCCTGAAAATCTCCTTTCTCCTTGTACAAATGCGGATTATCATGCGTAGTAATTTGGAGTTTGCATACGCCCGGAAAGGTAGGATCAGTTGGATATTAAAGAGATATTGCAGCAGGTTCAGACATACGATGAAGTCGGCGCTTCGGTCAAGGATCGCGATAAGCCGCTAAAGGACTACGCCGGGCTGACGGCCAATGAATTGGAGCACATCTTTGATATCATGATCAAATCGCGGCGCATCCTGATCGAGGAAAAACTCCTGACTCGCCGCGGCGAAAGCTACTTTTTTATTGGCTCCTCCGGCAAAGAACTGATCGACGCCTGCACCGGCTATTTCCTGCGACCAAATGACCCATTTTTCGGCTACTACCGCAACAAGACACTTGATATCTATCGCGGCATCGACATCCGTCAGAAGTTTCTCGAATGCATCGGCGACCCGCGATCGACGTCCACCGGTGGCATGCTTCAGCATGCTCACTCCGCTCACGCCAAGGAAAGCATCATGCCGCAGGCTTCGCCGACCGGTTCGCATGCTCTCGAAGCGGTAGGTGTGGGTGCGGCTATTGCCAATCCAGCGCCAATCTCACAGCAGTCGCGCTATCCCGGCGGCCGTTGGCCGAGCGATGCCATTGTCTATTGCGGCATCGGCGAAGGTGCATCTTCCGAGGCCGAATTTGCTCGCGCGGTATTCTATTCAGTCTTCTACAAGACACGTTGCATGTTTGCCATTTACAATTGTGGCTGGGCGATTTCGGTCTCTGTCGAAGAACAGTTTCCGGATGGTGATCCTACCTCGCCATTCGAGGGCTACCAGCGTTTCGGACTCAAGATCGATCACTTTGATGGTACTGAGATCAAGGAAGTATTAAAACACCTCAGGGACAACACTGACTATTGTCGCTCCGGTAAAGGACCTGTGCTGGAGGAAATCAAAGTGGTGCGTGAAGAAAGCCATTCGGGTTCGGATGACCAATCGTTCTATATGGCGCTCGCCGAGCAAAAGTGGCACTACTCGAACGATCCGATTCTCAAGACGGCCAAAACGCTGATTTATGATGGCATTCTCACTGCCGAGCAAGTAAAACAGATGTATCAAAAATACGACGAGGAAGTCTCACGTATCTCGGCAGAAGTGGTCGCCGACCGTCAGATCAAAACCCGCGATTACATCAAGAGTCTTGTTGGAGCCTATGATTTTGACAAGGCCAGAGAACGGTGGAAACAGTTGCTGGGGGGATATACCGGTGACCGGAAGGCAGACTATAAGAAGTATCACGAAATAGGTGCGCGTCCCTCGGAGGAGTTGCCCGAAAACCTCGGACCGATGACTCTGCGCCGGGCGATGAACTATGCGCTTTTTGATCTATTCCTGACGACGCCCGATGCAATCCTTTTTGGTGAGGACGTCGCGGATTTTTCCGGCAAGATGAAATTGGACATTGAAGAACAGAAGAAACTCAAGGGCAAAGGTGGTGTCTTCCTCGTATCACAGGGATTGCAGCGCGCGTTTGGAACAAACCGTGTATTCAATACGCCATTGGACGAAGCCGGCATTCTCTCGCTGGGAATGGGCAACTGCTATCAGGGGCGCATCGCGTTGCCGGAGATTCAGTTTCTCGACTACATGTCCCCCGCTTATCAACAACTGAAGGATCGCATCTGCACCGTACACCAACGTTCCAAAGGACAGGAGCCGGGAAATGTTGTGATACGTTGTTCCTATGGTGGCTACAAGCAGGGCGCCGGATCGTTTTGGCATTCGGAAGCTAATCTCGGTACCTTCCTGAACATTCCCGGTTTGCATGTCGTCATTCCATCCAACGCTGAGGATGCGGTCGGTTTGTTCCGAACGGCGGTTGCGTCCAATGATCCGGTTCTTTTCTGTGAGGCTGTGGCATTGTACAATCGTCGCGAGTGGGATGGCGTCAATATCGAGCGGCCATATCCGCCGCTTGATTACATGATTCCCTTCGGTCAGGCCAACGTCTATAACGAAGTAAATCGTGACTTAGCGATTATTTCCTATGGCATCACACTGCCGATGTGCTTGCGTGCTGCCCAGCTTCTGGAAGAAAAGGGCATTCATGCGCGCGTTATTGATCTGCGCACGCTCAAACCGTTGGATGGAGAGACGATTCGCAAGTCGGCTATGGAGTGCGCCCGCGTACTGATAGTGTCAGAGGATCGTTTCCCCGGAGGTGTCGGCCCCACGATCTCTGCCACGATTACGTCCTCCGATGCATTCGGCTACCTCGATGCGCCGATCGGCATGATCACGGCTATTGATGCACGCGTTGCCTATGGTCCCGACGGCGACCGCGCCTGCCTGCCGCAAATGGAGCAAATTGTTGCCGAAGCGCAGAAGACCGTGGAATATTGATTAACTGATCACGACAGATATTTGCACTTGAGGGCGCGGTTTTCGCGCCCTTTTCATTGTACCCGAGGGGCTGTCACTTCAAATCGACCGTCGCGGTTCTGCAAAGAAAAAGGGCAACACCGCGATATGCGGGTCGCCCTGAGATTTGTGTCTGGCTTCGTTACAGCCCGAGAAACAAAATATCCGTCTCGATATACGACTTGTTCTCGAACAGAATCGCCGAGCCGAGTCCCTTCGAAGTGTACAGCCGAAAGTCGGGCATCCGGATTGACCACCAGAGGTTGCGATAGAAACGTGTCGTACCTCCAGCGCGTAGCTTGAGATACATTGATCGATCATCAAGAAATGTCTTGTCATTGCCGTTAGCAAACTGACGCACTTCAAACCCAATCATGCCGGTAAAAATGCGGGTGAGTTTGCCTGTGAAATCGACGCGTAACGACGTTGATGACAGATCCACGAGATTGACCAGAGACATTCGCAGCGGCACAAAATCAGTATCCTTCCTAGTCAGCGCGTTTGGATATCTGCCCGTCTCTATACAAGCATAAAGCGCGGCATCGGCGCCCAGCGCTTTCGTGCCGTCGGCATAGACCTTCCATTTGGGCACAAGCGTCTCAAAGCTCTGTAGACGGTAGGAAGGGTAATCCCGACTCGGATAGTCATACTGGCTGGCTCCGGCATATTGATAGTCATAGAGACTAAAATAGAACGCACCACCGGCGCGCCAGTAACTCCCCGACGGGTATGTCTTCTTCACTGACACCCTGGGCGCACCGCTATAGATGTATTCTTTGACGGTCGCTGTATCCTTATAGTTACTTGGGGTGCCGTCAGCACGAAGGGGTGCATCCGGGGCATCGAATTTCTCGAAGAGGCGCTGGAAGGTCCCACCGACAATGATATCCATGTTACTTTTTGTGCGGTACAGCAAGTCAACTTCGCCTACCAGATTCTCGCCGTCGCGAGAGGGCAGATTCAACTGCGAGTCAGTGACCGCGGCGGCACTTGGCTGCAAGGCGAAGACGTATGACGACGGGTAGTTGCTGATTGCACCCGATATCCCCAACGTCAGATTCTCTTTCGGTTTCCATGCAAACGCGGTCTTGAAATTGAGACGGGACGGCACAGCCTGCAGGAACGGCTTCTTGGTCTTTTCGGTGCGATCCTTACCATAGATCACCCAAAGCGAACCATACGTGGTCTTGCCAAGGTTAGAGTACATGTCGAGCCGGAAATCGGAGTTTTTGTAGTCGATGGCGCGGTAGAATGAATATCCGTAACGGCTGGCAGGTTCGCCATCCAACTTGTCCAGCGAATTGCTGTTCTTGCCGTAGCCGAAAGCAAAGGAGACGTACATCTTGTCGAGATCGCCGAGATAGGTAGGGGAACGATAGTTGATTTCGTAAGCCCACGAATTTGCCATCCACACTATCGAAGGCACGGTTGAAAGACTGATATCCGGCCACGGTCGGGCCTTGCGTCCGGCCTCCGCACTTGAACCCACCGCCAGAGACAACAAAACCGTCGCAAGGAGAATGATCGTCAACTGTCTTTTCATGATTCTTCCTCTATTCGTCAAAGTCGAGCGTCACGCGACGCACTCAATCAAAGAATTCTCCGCTGTCTCAAGTCTGGATTTCCGCTTCCGCGCAAGTCACAACCCAGCCGATCGGCGCCTTCCGACGAGGAACCGCTATTGGTTTAGACGGACAAGCTCCAGAACCTGTCTAAAATCTTCCGGCAAATCGGCCCGAAATTCGACGCGCTCACCGGTTGTCGGATGAGTGAATTCCACACGAGCAGCGTGCAAGAGCTGTCGGGGCGTCCTTTCCAAAAGCAACCGTGCCAGCGGTCGATGACCCGCCTCGATACCGGTCAAACGTGTCGCCCGACCACCGTATTGCGGATCTCCAAACACCGGATGGCCTGATTCCTTCAGGTGCGTCCTGATTTGATGAGTCCGGCCGGTCTTCAAACCAACTCCAATATAACTCAACCAACCCCAGCTTTCAATGGTCTGATACAAAGTAATGGCCTCCCGCGGCTTTAGGCTGCCGGAGGTCATTATTCGGCGGTCGGCGCGGGAACGACCGATAGGTACCGAGATGCTCCCTTCAGGCGGACGGAGCGTGCCCCAAACCAGGGCCAGATACTCACGTTTTAGTGTCCGTTGCTGGAGTTGCGCGGCCAATTCTGCATGAGCGCGATCATTTTTGGCGACCACTAAGAGGCCGGTCGTGTTTTTGTCAAGGCGGTGGACCAGCCCCGGGTAGCCCTTGGCATGACCGGAAGAGAGCTGCGTAAAACGGTACAAAAGCGCATTCGCGAGAGTCCCCGTCCGGTTTTTGGGCGCCGGATGAGTGACCATACCTGCCGCTTTGTTGATCACTGCCAGATCATCATCTTCATAGACAATGTTGACAGGCAAATCCTCGGCGGCAAAATCGACCTGTCGTTCTTCCAAGTGATCGACAAGGATTTCCTCGCCACCGGAGACAATGTGTGACACCCGAACCTTCTTGCCGACAACCGTGACCCTCTCTTCGCCAAACAGCCGCTTGACCTGGCTGCGCGACAGACCTATGCCCGCCTGAGCCAGATAGATGTCAACCCGCTGTCCCGCCCCGTTAGGATCAACTACTACGCGAATAATCGGCATTCTGACTTTTCTTTGGGCCGAAGAGCAGAACCGCAATGATCAACACCATGCCCACGTCCACGGCGGAATCGGCGAGGTTGAACACCGGCCAGCGAATCAGCTCATAGCCGGGGAAATTCCAGAAGAGAAATTTGCCGGGCGCAAGGTGGATATCTGGAAAGTCGACGTCGATAAAATCGATTACCGAGCCGAAGCGCAGGCGGTCGATCAAGTTGCCAAGCGCTCCACCAACGACAAACGACAGAGCCAAGTCCAGCAGCTTGTTCCGGCCGGCCTCATGGTATAGAAATCCGAGCACGAGAGCCATCACCACGAGCGAAGCCATCGCATAAAACAGAGGCGCACCGAGTCGGGTGGAGAACGCGCCCCCCTCGTTGAAAACCAGCGTGAACTGCACGAGGTCTCCCCACACCTGATACTTTTCCAGAGCAGCCAGATGACTCACGGCAATTTGTTTCGTAATTTGATCCAGTACAAAGACGAGTACGGAAATCAGGGAGAGTCTCAGCAAATACTTGTTTGCCGACGACCAGGAGAAGGAATCAGGCCATACCATGCGGCTATTGCTTACGCACCGCCTTTGTTTTCTCAGTCTCTTCGCGTTCTTTGCACTCGATGCAGTAATGAGCGTGCGGCACCGCCAGCAAACGTTGCACGCTGATGTTCTTTCCGCAGGTTATGCACTTGCCATAGGAAGCGTCCTGAATACGCCGCAGAGCCTCGTTGATGTGATGGAGCAGCCGCCCCGACTTTGAGGCCAGCATAAAGGCCTTCTCACGTTCCATGGCATCGGTGCCAAGATCGGCCATGTGAAACGAGTAGCTGGAATGGTCGCCCGTCGCTTCCTTTGTTGTGGTGCCCAAATTGCTGCTCTTGAGCAACCCCAACTCCTTAAGGAGCTCATCTCGCTTCTTCAGCAGCAGTTTTTCGAATCTTTCCAACTCGCGCTTGCGCATAATCTCAGCCTTCTGTCGAGGTCGCCCAATTGCCCTATAGCATAATAGTATACTCGATAGACCGCCTATTCGGCAAGCGAAATCTATCTTCGGATTATTAGCGTCGCCGCTTCGCCGTTGATATCCCACTCCCGACGAAATCCATCAGCAGTATCGACAAAGTCGACTGCGTTAGCCAGCGTTTCCCGCTTCAGATACGCCAGATGCTTCCTCGCGGCAGCCACTACACGCTCAGAGGAGACGATATTGACCGTAATCGTATCGGTCACCTGGAAATCGGCATCCTTGCGCATATTCTGAATCTTGTTGACCAATTCACGCGCAAAACCCTCGTCGCGCAACTCGTCGGTGATTTCCGTGGTCAGCGCCACTGTATAACCACCATCCGTAGCGACAGCATAGTTATTCTTGCCCGTAAGCCGCACCTGCACCTCGTCACCTGTTAGATGGAACGTTCGCCCGTCAGCGGCGACCTTCAGTTCATCGGTCGCCAGCAGCGTTTTGATCTCGTTTTCAGACAGTGACGCCAGCGCCACCTTGAGGGAATTTATCGCCGAGCCGACCTTGGGGCCGAGTTCTTTGAAATTCGGGATTACCGTGTATTCCGCCACCTGCGTGGTGTCGGCGACAAAAGTAATCTCTTTGACGTTTATCTCCTCGGCGACCACCTGCAGCAGCGGTGCAACATTAGTCTCGTCCACACCCGCCGGCAGTTTAACCTTCATCTCTCGAAGTGGCTGACGCACCTTGATCTGTACCGTATTGCGCGCAGAACGACCCAGCGTAACTAACTTGATCGCCGCATCCATTCGCTCCTCAAGCGCCGGGCTAATCCGTGTCTCGTCAAATAACGGAAACGCTTGATGATGCACCGAGCCTTTGTTACTCAATTCAAGGAAGAGCTTCTCACTCAGGAATGGTATCACGGGCGCAGTAATCAGAGTGACATTCACCAGCGCGTTGTATAGCTCCAGATAAGCGCGGAATTTGTCGGGTGTATCCCCCGATGCCCAATAACGGCGGCGACAACGGCGGACATACCAGTTGGAGAGTTCGTCAATCACAAAATGATCGATCTGCCGCACGGCGCGAGTGAGGTCGTAACGATCATACGCGGCGCCGATATCCGCAGTCAAACTCGCCACTCGCGACTGTAGCCAGAGATCGATTTCCTGTGGCGCCCCCGCCAACGATTCCAGCAGCCTGACCACATCGCCGCCGCACTGCTGCTCGGCGCGATCTTTGATGCCGTCGATATTGGCGTAAATCGCAAAGAAAGCGTAAGTGTTCTTCAAAGTATCGAGAAGCTTCCGCTGGGTTTCCGCGACGCCTTCGACGTCAAAACGCGTCGTCTGGTGCGGCTGATTGACCTCCAGCAGATACCAGCGCAGTGCATCGGCGCCGTACTTGTTGACCACCGCGAACGGATCAGGAGCATTGCCGAGTGACTTCGACATCTTCTTCCCCTTCTTGTCGAGAATGAAGCCGATGACGACGACGGTCTTGAACGGCGACTTATCAAACAGCAGCGTGCCGATCGCGATAAGAGAATAGAACCAGCCACGCGTTTGGTCGGTGGCTTCGCTGATAAAATCCGCCGGGAAATTGGCCTCGAACAGCTCCTTATTTTCGAACGGGTAATGGTATTGCGCATACGGCATCGAGCCGGAATCGAACCAGCAGTCGATCACCTCAGGCTCGCGATTCATTTTGCCGCCGCAGGGACACTGCAAGTGGATTTGATCGACATGAGGTTTATGCAGATCGAGCTTCTCCGGAAAATCGACCGCGTATTTCTTGAGCATCTCTATCGATTCGATCGCAGTGATTTTGTCGCATTTGTCGCAAATCCAGAGCGGCAACGGTGTGCCCCAGTAACGTTCGCGCGATAACGCCCAGTCAACGTTGTTTTCCAACCACTCTCCCATGCGTCCGGTGCCTATCTCAGGAGGTACCCAATTGATCTCTGCGTTGCGTTCCACCAGTTGCTTCTTGAACTCAGAGGTCTTGATGTACCACGATTTGCGCGCGTAGTAGATTAGCGGCGATTTGCAGCGCCAGCAGTGCGGATACGAATGCTCGTAGATTTCCTTCTTGAACAAAATGCCGCGTTTGTCAAGATCCTTGATGATGAGCGGATCGGCTTCCTTGATGAACTTGCCGGCATAATCAACAACTTCCTTGGGCAGAGTACCATCAGGTTCGACCGCCTGCAATACCGGCAAACCGTACCGCAAACCAACGCTGTAGTCGTCTGCGCCAAAAGCCGGCGCCATGTGCACGATACCCGTGCCGTCCTGAAGCGTCACGAAGTCGGCGATCGTGACGAACCAGATCTTGTCGTACTTGCCTTCGAAGTAATTGAAAAACGGCTTGTATTTCTTGTATTCCAGCGTTGAACCCTTGAACCGATCGAGGACTTCGTAATCCGTGCCCAACACCCGGTCAGCCAACGATTCGGCGAGTATCAGCTTCTCGTCACCCCGTTTGACCTTGATGTAATCCGCATCCGCCGCCACCGCAAGTGCCACGTTGGAAATCAGCGTCCAAGGCGTGGTTGTCCAGACGAGGAACTTGGTCCCCGGTTCGTCTACCAACTCAGCGCGGACGAAGATCGACGGGTCCTTGACATCCTGATAGCCTTGAGCGACCTCATGCGACGACAGTCCCGTTCCACAACGCGGGCAGTATGGCAGAATTTTATGTCCCTTGTACAGCATACCGCGATTGTAAAACTGCGCCAGAATCCACCAAACTGACTCGATGTAATTGTTGTCGCAGGTTATGTAGAATTCGTCTAGGTCGAGCCAGTAGCCGATGCGTCGGGTGAGATCATCCCAGTCCTTCTTGTACTTGAAAACAGAGACACGACATTTCTCGTTAAAAGCCGCCACGCCGTATTTTTCGATATCACTCTTGGTCTTCAGACCAAGCGCCGTTTCGACCTCTATCTCCACCGGCAAACCATGCGTATCCCAACCCGCCTTGCGTTCGACGAGAAAGCCGCGCATCTGTTTGTAACGGCAGACCATATCTTTGACCGTGCGGGCGATGACGTGATGCACTCCCGGTAAACCGTTCGCGGTCGGCGGTCCCTCATAGAACGAAAACCGAGGAGCGTGTTCATGCAGTTTGATGCCCTTGTGGAAAGTGTCAGTCTCGTCCCAGTATTTCAGTATTTCTTCTTCAAGCTTTGGAAACGAAAAATCAGATTTTAGCTCGTCAAACTTCAAGGCTGCATCCTTTCGATTACGGCGGCGATCAATTCCGTCATTTTCGGCTCCGCCACATCGGCTGACGCCAGAATCTTTTCGTGACTGCATGGCTCAAGATGATCAGGCAATCCCATATCGGTGATGATTGACACCCCCAGGACCTTCGTTCCCTGATGACGGGCTACGATGACTTCCGGTACCGTCGACATGCCGACTTGATCGCCCCCCATCGCGCGCAGCATCCGGTACTCGGCGGCGGTCTCAAGATTTGGACCGGTTACTCCGACATAGACGCCGCGATTAACTCTGTAGCCCAACTTCAACGCTGTCTCTTCCGCCAGATTCAACAGGTCCTTGTCATAGCAGTTGTACATATCCGGGAAACGTGGCCCCAGTTTGTCATCGTTGTGTCCCAGCAGCGGATTCTGCCCCTGGAAATTGATGTGATCCGTAATCAACACCATATCCCCTTTCCTGAACTGCGGATTTAGACCACCAGTGGCGTTGCACACAATCAGCACCTTGATGCCAAGTGCCTTCATCGCCCGCACCGGGAAGGTCACCTGCTCCATCGAGTAGCCCTCGTAGAAATGGAATCGTCCCTGCATGGCAACGACCTTCTTGCCGCTGAGCGTTCCAAGAATCAAGCGACCGGCGTGTCCTTCGACCGTCGACACCGCAAAATACGGAATCTGTTCGTAGGAAATAGTCGTCTCGACCGTGATTTTTTCCCCCAGCTTGCCAAGGCCGGTACCAAGAATGATGCCAATCTCGGGTACCATTTTGGTCTTGGTGCGAATAAAGCCGGCAGCTTCGTTGATCTGGTCAACTAATGTCATCGCATGTCTCCCAATCTGCTGATTCATAATAAGCCCACGGTTTCCGCGCGGCGTCAGGAACCCTGAGGTTGTCTCATAAGTTCCTTTCCCTCACCCCTACACCCCTCTCCCAGTGGGAGAGAAGAAGGGGGTGAGGGTGTAAGGCGTTGCGACGCCATAATCTTACTCAACATTCTCGACCATCGCGATCGCTGTTCACAACGGTACTTCAACTTGTGAGACAGCCTCCCCTTTCCTGACGCGATCCATAATCTGTCTTCCGTCAGGATGGGGATCCTGACGGCGGACGATGTGTGACACTTTGTCTGATGCATTACATTAGGCCTCGTGGTTATTCGTCGTGAGTTGTCGCCAGTTCCGGCGCGGTCTCCCGTTCGATCTTTTGTCGTTCCTCGATCATAAGGTAATGGCTTTCGATCAGCGACTTCAATTCCGCCAGAAAACGAGCTTTCTGCATCCGCAAGGAGGCGATCTCCAACTTGATCTGCTCGACTTCAGCCATGTATTCCGCCTGGAGTTGTTGGCAGACAACTTCGGTTTCCTGCAGCCGCGCCTCCGACTCCCGCTGAGCGGCTCGCTGAGTCCTCTCGGCAGCCTGCTGCGCCGTTAGTAGCGTATCTTTCAGCGATTGCTCGATATTCTGAAAGGTGGACAACCGCTCTCCGAGGTGCCTCAACTGATGTAATAGCTCGGAATTGGCATCGATCAGCTTTTCCATTTCGGTTGCCGCTTCAGCAATGATCGTGTTCACATAGAATGGATCATAACCGCGGAACTTGCGTTCGAATCTCATATTGCGCAATTCTACCGGAGTGATTGCCATAACGACATCCTTTCCTATGCTATCCCTGTGTTATCCTCGGTCCAAACAGTGCTCTGCC
>Ga0209777_10001018_pt1 | contig 42704 bp, 32 predicted proteins | sample FrelakmetHBP12HB_FD_187147 | JGI IMG/M metagenome (GOLD analysis project Ga0209777, IMG submission 187147) | Freshwater lake sediment microbial communities from the University of Notre Dame, USA, for methane emissions studies -HBP12 HB (SPAdes)... | ecosystem: Environmental > Aquatic >...
TAAATCCTTCCAATTTTTCCCGATACAAACCAATGCGATACCCCGACATATTCAAATAGATACGAAAGCATTGATTGAATTGTTGGTAGATACCAAACAACATACTACATTGATTGATAAATGCGTTCAACACCCACGCAAGAACAAACAGGACAAAGAAATGAAAAAATCAAAACAAGATTTGTATTCTTGTATTGAAATCAACCGTGAATTTATTTGGGATACTTTTTTTGATATTCATCCAAAGATGAAAAAATACGAATTTGATTATACCATTATAACCGATGGTTATGCGTGTTCGTTACGATTTTTACACAAAAATTGTGTAGAACAAGAACGACAAAAGAAAGCCAAAATGAAACAAGGTAAAAAAGATTTACAAGGACTGACTGAAGAAGAAAAACAAACCAAAAAACAGGAGAAAAAACCCGTTGTCAAATCCATACCAATCAAAAAACCGAAGAAAGAAGAAGAATTCCCTTATATAGATGAAATACCCAAAGAACAATTACAAGGAAAACATATTTTCATTGACCCCGGAAAGCGAAGCCTATTAACGATGATGGACGACACCGGTAATTTTATGTTTTACCGCAACAAACAACGCATCAAAGAAACCAAAAGGTTCAAATATCAACGACGATTGGAAACCATCAAACGAGAAACCGATATTGGTAAAATAGAACAAGGATTAGCGGAATACAATTCTAAAACTTGTCATATAGATAAATTTCAGGAATATATCAACGCAAAAATACAAGCCAACCAAACACTAATTCCACTGTATCAAGATGTCAATTTTCGTAAGTATAAATGGTATTCTTATATCAATAAAAAACGAAGCGAAGACCGACTACTCAATAAAATAGAAAAGAAATACAGCAAAGACCACATTATCATCATAGGAGATTGGAGTATTGGAAAACAAATGAGACACTTTATGAGCACGCCCAATTTATCCATCAAGCGTAAATTGAAAGAGCGTTTTCAAGTGTATAATTTAGACGAATACCGAACTTCTTGTTTGAATTATATAACAGAAGAAGTATGTGAAAACATATATCTACCGGATAAAAAGAAAAAGGAACGAAAGATACACTCTATTCTAACATATCAAATGGAAAACAACAGAAAGGGGTGTATCAATCGTGACCGAAATGGATGTAAAAATATCCAAAAAGTGTTTGTTTCTTATATGGATACGAATGAGCGTCCAGATAAATACAAACGAGAACAACAAAAGTTACCAACCGCCGAAAAAGTTGTGAAAACAACCAAGAAGCCGTCAAATGGTAAGCCAGCCTCAAGGAGGTCATTTACACCCAGTCCAACGGAAGAATGAGCGATAAATTTCTTTTTTTAGAAATTATTTGTCCCATTTTTCTTTTCGGTCGGTGTAATTATTATATTATCTGTAATACGCAATAATTTTTTCAAAGATTCGTCCGGTTGAATCATTGTACGAGGTATTAATAATTCAAGATTGTTGTCCTCAATATATTTATGCATCAATTGATATGTGTATGTTTTTGTCATAGAAATATTGGGGTCAATACCAAAAAAATCAGCAAATTCGTTTTTAACATTGATATTTTTCATATTTTAAAAATGTTGTATATTATTGATAATTATCAAGTTATATTTATGTGGTTTGCTGGTATCTTCCAAACTCACTGTTGACCAATATCAATATGTAAGACGACATTGCTGCGTTTGGATACATCAAAAATATCACGCGAATTTCCACAAGGAATACCACGTCTAGGGAAAGTAATGGTCTGATGTTTTCGCATATACAATTCACCCCTGGTAAATACAAATGAATTATGAACAATGTCCACCGTAATTTCATGACTATCGGGTAAATCCCATAGTTCTAACAAATTCAAGGAAACATTTTTATGAACGTTACGTTTGTCGTCTAGGTACACGCCCTCTGGACATGTAGGAATACATTGTACAATCAATTCCGCATCCGCATCTGCCAAATCACTGTCCCCACCCGACAACAAATCAAACACCGATTCTTCCATCCACGTTGGAATCATATAAGGATGGTCATGTTCCACGTGACGATACACATTGGCTGCAAACAAATCTTCCAAAGTGGGATATAGGATCACATACTTGTCATTTTGTATTCTTTTTTTCAAAGAAGATTGTAATAAAAGCCGTATATGATGTATTATTTTTTCTATTTTATTCGTGGAATCCTTGTCTGAAATTATGTTGGTTTCCGATTGTTTTTTACACAACCATTCGTACAGTTGCAACAATGTATCTTTGTCCATGTTATCTAACCATTGTAATAATTTGGATTGCAATGTATCGGACATACATTGAACAAACCAAGACCAAAGCATACTTGATTGTTCTTTTCCTTTGGATATCATTTGTTTGATAAATTCAGCAGGAATGGTAGGATTATCGGTAATGTCTGGAATCAGGGAACATTTGGAAACGAAAAACTGTACAAAGGATTCAATATCTATGGGAGGTTCTACTTCTATGATTTCGTCGTCTTCTTCTTCCTCCATCAACATATCATCGGCATCCATTTCTTTCCATAGAAATTCAAAGGCAGACTGAATATGTTGAAATTGTTCTAAAGCAGACGGGTCTGTGTTTTTGTCCGGATGATATTTCAAACACATTTTACGATATTGTCGTTTCAAACGAACACGGTCCATGCCGACTTCTATGGTACATTCCAATCGTTGACACGCATCCTCAACTTGCATTATATAGAATATACAAATTAAATTCTATATAACTTATATATGAGCATGTTATGAGTGGAATATTATTTTTATTTATATTATTAATTGTATGTTTATGTTATGTATTATTTATTTATCTAAAACCAGAAGACGATAGAGATGTCGGGAACGTAGTGGATACATCAACATTTTCTATTCATGAAAATTTTGTTACTAGGGATGTTCCTGCTGGTGGATATACCAACCCCCCGTTAGATTCTGGACCATTTCCTGGTCAAGGTGTAACCCGTCCAGAACAAATTGCTCCTTCCACGCGACAAGGTATTTTGAGTGATTTTTCTATTTCATTGAGTAAACCCTACGATGATTTTATTAGTCCCGAACCTCATCATTTAGAAACAATCTGGCCAGAAAGTTTGGATCGTACGTGTAAAAAACTAAACAGAACCGATTGTACCGCATCACAATATTGTATTTTGGTCAATGGTGAAACCAATGGGGAAGTTTGTCGCGGGGCATTTCCAAACACTGCGGATGCGCGTATGTATAACAATTATGCTACAAAATTGCTACCTCAATCCGATTTGTCTTATTATTATCGCGATGGTATATGTTACGGAGAATGTTCCGGATGGAATCCTTCCTATGCAATTCCTGACCCGATACAATTATCCAACATTAAAAACAAAAAATCCGATGTAAATTCTTCGGCAGGCATGTTGACACCGGATGAAATGTATGGTAAAATAACGATTCCGTTGATAACAAAAATACCCACGATTACATCTACACCAACACCAACACCTTCAAATACAAAATCATCTTCTTATGAAGATATGAAGATAGATTATTCTGAATTAATTGATACTATAGCGAATATTACGAACGTTACAAACGTACCTAGCGTTACGAACGTTACAAACGTACCTAGCGTTACGAACGTTACAAACGTACCTAGCGATTCGTTGGTATGCACACCCAGTTGTGCACACAATTATTCTTGTGAAAACAATCAATTTAATCAGGCGGTATGTATGCCGATTAAACGACTCTATGGCGCCCAACCTAAAAATAATAAAATTGAAAATAAATAAGACGATATGATTTTTAATCATCCACGTAGTCAAACATCCTATAATGACAGATTTTTCAACCATTCAATCCGAACATGCCGGCACAAATAAAATGTGTGATCAAATACCGAAGATAATATTATGTATTGCGATTGTTGCGATTGTTTGTGTTTTCATCATGGATATGATGTATGTATATCAAAAACATAAACTTGATTTACAACAACAAAAGAACGATATTGAACTAGGACTGAAATTATCAAAAGGATATGAAAATATGAAAACACAAATGATAGAACAACAAATTGCAAACCAAAAAACGATGACAGAAATATTTTCAAGAATGGATTATATGAAAAACGAAATTTCTTATTTGAATGAGGAAATAAGAAATAAAAAAGATAGGTAAATCAAATCATCATAGAAAAAATCGCATTTTCTAAATGAAAAATGGAACGATAATTATTGCCAAATTGTTTAAAAATCGTAGATAGTTTGTACAATAAATGAACAATTCTTGGATGATCTTGTAGAATTTCATTACGAATAAAATATTGAAAAATGTACCATATACATTCCAATCCATCCAAATTATAAATTAAAATATCATACAAACAATCACGAAAACGAACCATATGATCAGTGTCAATGTCAGATTCAACCACTTCATCATTCTCAGGTAGGTTTGTCGCGGATTTTGGACGAATAATCAGTAACATTTCTTGAATTAACGTGTCACATACCATATTAAAATGATCATTCGGTATTTTGTCAGGAGATGCGATTAATGAAAAAGAATAAATTTCTTTCATATTGATGATATTTTCAGTATCTATGGTATCAAAAATGGCATCAACACCTTCTTTGGATTTGTTTATTTGTGCAAAAGACGAAATCACTTGTCTAGAGGGTCTTGGTACACGCACAATATGACAATGATTCAACAACGTATTGGGTAAAAAACTGACATGTTCAGTAATTAAAATAAAATAGATTTGTACTTCGCGACTTTTTCCTTCATATCCGTAACAATATTGTTGCATATAACTATAAAATATTTCCAACAATTCAATATGTATTGCATGAAAATTTTTACAAACAATAAAGCCCATTTTTTCCGGTTTTATCGTAACAATATCCACAATTTGACTATAAATTTCGTGCCAAATAATTTTGGAATTGCATCCCAAGAGTGACATGTCTACTTCGTAATGAATGTCACTAATACGATAAGTATAGGATTGCTTGTCAGTAGATGCTTTAATTTTTTTGTCGTGTTTTAATTGACTAGGACTATATGGACGTAACATAGACAAAACATGAGTATACTTTCCGACTCCGGAAGAACCATAGACAATCAAATCTTGAGGGGTTTTGTTTGGAAATTCAATGGTTTTTATGGATTGTTCCATATCATTTTCGTGCAATTTGTCCCACGATTTGCAATAATCTTCAAAATGTGTTTCATAAAATTTCATGTATAAGATTTTTTATACATGAATTTCTTCATATATTTCTATACCAATTTCTATCATAATATATATCATTTTCAAAATGAAATCAACGATTTGATTCGTTGGTCGTATACTGAAAAGTCATCCCATATTATTTGAAAATGGATAACCACACATATTCAGAAGGACTACGATGCCGTGAACGTAGTGGAGGCATCGGACTTTGGTCAGGGGGCGTTTACACCTTCTTGGTTACGAAGATATTCCGCCCTCCGGCTACCAGTAATATTTCGGTAAGGGTTAAAACTCTATTGAGTTTTCATTAACCATTACCGCGACGTACCTCAGCCGCCACTACCACCACCAGGAGGATTAGATCGTGGCATTTGTGGAGGTGGTGGAGGAGGTCTTGGTCGCGGTGGTGCTTGTGGTGCTTGTGGTGCTTGTGGTGCTTGTGGTGCTTGTGGTGCTTGTGGAGGACCACTACCTTTGACAGGTAAATACCAATTGGTAAAATAAGAGGCAATACCAGAAACCGTAGGAAATAAATTTGTATCATTGGTGGCTTCATCTAGAGGACTATATACACCCAATGCTTTTTGCACTTCTTTTATTTCATCGGGTGGAGAACGAACCGTATCTGGAAATGCTTTACGATAAACATAACCAAAAACTCCAAAGATAACAAACATGGTAAGTACAATCATTGCATTTTGTAAATTAGGATTGTCACCCAATGTTAAAAAATAAATGTAAATATTGTACAACAACATGAAAATTAACATAATTTCAAACAAATATTTGATAAAAATACGAATGACAAATTTGATTGTTTCTGATAACCATTCAAGCCATGTGCGTGGTTTGCATAAACTATATTTAAACGGTGACGGAGGTTCAAACCCATGAACCATGTACAACAACATTTCTTTGATTGTTTCAGAAATAGACCGACTAGAATAAAGTGACATACCAAAGAACGAATATACGAAAAAATAAATGGAAATGAAAATTCCAGCCACACAAATACAAATAATAGAAATAATAAACCGTATAATAAACAATACAATATGAAAAATGGCAAGAATAATACTTGCAAATCGGAGAGCCATAAGCACTTTATCTTCAATCATAAAGGAATATAGTGCAAAAATCAATGCCATAATAATAAAGATACCAACATAAATCATAGATAAATTGTTGGTAATGGAATTAAAAAACAATTGACCAAAAAACGTCGTAATATGCAAAAAACATACCAAAACTACAATAATCAAAAACAACAAAATCGCATTGATTTTAGGAGACCAAATCGGTCCAAACAACGCATTCGCATATCGTTGAAAAAACATGAGTACCGCATTAATAAAAGACAATTGACAAATAAGATATTTGAATAAAAAACTCAATATAAAACTGGTATCACGCATCCATACCCAAGAAATATCGTATGTTTTTACAGGTAGTCCATTTTCACGAAAACAAAGAATATAATACCAATTTAAAAAAATCCAAATACAAATCATGTACCAAATAATGATTTGGACAGCACTAAATACGAAAAAATTGTCAGAACATGATGGTTGAACTATGGGATAAAATCCGATGGAAGAAAAAGAGGAAGACATCATTTTGGAAAATTTTAAAATGGTTTGATTGGTAAAAATAAAAGGATAAGACACCAATTCTATTGTACTAATAATTGTTTTCGTAATCAATTGAGCAGCCTTTGTCATTGTACCTGAAATGTCGTTTACGTTAAACTCATTGGCGAATTCATTTGGATTGTTAATGTTATATACGGTGGCTTGTGCATTGAGAGAAACATCCATGTTTTTATAATTATTCACATTGTACGTTGTTTGTAATCCATTGGTACTAGATGCCCACATGGAACTTCCGTAGACGCCTAGAGCAAGAGAATTAACTTGACAACTATCTGCAGTAGTATCACCTCCATTAGAGTCAAAATAATCTTGCAATGCCTTTTGAAAGGGAGATGTACCGGAATCTTGTCGGTCGGTAATATTTCCTGACATTCCTCTACTTAATCCTTTGTTGATAGCTATACCACTACTTGGACCAGTTGCACCAACTAGAAACCCACCAATACCTTGACTTCCAGTTGCACCCACAATTCCTTGTCCCAATGAATCTGTCAATAAGCCTTCCTGAAATCCTTCTTGTATTTCAGGTTTATTGGACAATATGGCTAATGGATTTTGTGTAAAATTAGAAGGAATCACCCCCATGGTCAAATTTTGAGAATGATTTTTTTTTTTTTTATTTTCAAATGGTTCATTTTGTTTTTTTTTCCATTTTGTTGTACACATTGAATGTATTACTATTTACTATTTACTATATATGTACTATATATTAAAGGAACCTACGTATTGGAACCTACGGTTCCTTTAGCGGGCATACATCATACCACAATTACCCCCAATAAAGGACAAAATATTGTATCGTTCTTCAAATAAAATCATATTGAATTGATAATCATACAAACTCCAACTTGCATTTTTACTAACAGACAAGGGTTGTCCGGTTGTACTACATATTACCGTTTCATAAGGATTGGGGTCTTTGGGTGGTAAATAGGTAGTCAATTCTAATTCAATGTTTTTGAATTTACTTAAATTGATGGCTCCCGAGGGTTGATATTCGCGATAATCTGTATTTAAACAATAATTATAACAATACAAACCTTCCTTGGCAGAACCGGGTGTTCTTACATATTTTTCCAAATAATTATATACGCCACTGGGATACAAATTTTCGCGATAATCACCTTCAAACAAAATGCCCAAAGATAACATAATTTCTTTTTGATTGTCTGTATTATAATCACCAGTAATAAACAACCCGGTACTGTATTTATTGTTGGGAAAATTTTTATACATAAATTGGGGACTTTGATAAGGACCAGTTTTTAGTACCATATTCGGGTCATAAAAATTGCTGTTAATATTAGTATAAATGGCATTGAATGCCTCCAAACTGTCTTGATACAAGGGGGGAATCGGAATCGTTTTGGGGGCACTTTGTACATTGACAGGTAAACTATGATAAGGCCAATTGGTATAATTACTCCATTCATTGCGCATATTCACATCATTTCTTTGCATATACCACATCCAATTGGCCACCATTCCCATAGAATTTTCCAATTTAACACGCGTAGCGCCGGTAACATTGAAAAATTTATATTGGAAAACATCCTTAATTAGATATATTTGGTCTTCAGCAGCAAACAATTGCGACTCTTCGTTGGAAAGAAAACAATATGTCGCCATCAAGTGTACATCCGCATTCCAAATGGAAGTTTGGTTTTCATATACAGTAGCAATGCTTTGATAATTCGTATCAATGCGTACATCCGGTGGCGTTTGTAAAAAGCGATACATATGAAATATTTCCTTATTGAAATCTGGTTGAATATAAGGAAAGGAATTGTTGAAATCAGTCACATCACGTACTTGAAATAATTCTTGAATGGGTCGTAGCGTGACAGTAACTGTCAGTTCATTGTATTGGAGTGAAATCAGTGGAAATGCACATCGGCTGTCTAAAGTAAACCAAGTATTTATAGGAATATAAAGTGTTTTACTTCGTATGGAAGGTTCACTGGTACCCGTGGCAGATGTATTGGTATAAAACGCATTGGGATACATATTTACCCGTCCAAATGCATTGGCCGGGTCATTCAATTCCGCAATATTTCCTGACATACGATTGAATAAATCTTTTTTTTCTGTATTAAAATCACGCTCTACCATGGCGGCCAGATAATCACCCGTATATTTTTGTATAAGAGTAGAACCACAGTTGATTTCAATAGATTCAATCATTTGAATACCAATATTTTCAATCCAACGAAAATCATATCCCACCCATTGATAATTGGTTTCTTGTGACGGATTGTATATTGGACTCCAAATGTCGGGTAATGTCACTACTAAATAGGTATCTAATAACAAATCGGCATATCGTTTGATTTTAAAGGTAAATTGGGAAGAAGAAGACAATCGTAAATCACGTGAACCTTCATAATCTAACCGAAATTTTTGAAGTCCAAAATTGGTATATTTAGAATAAATAACTTTGAAAAATGTCTTGGTCGGATTTCCGTTCAAAATAATATTTGCGTTTCCTACAGAGATAATATTTAATAATCCACCGGCCATCTTATTATATGGTTAGATGAATACATATAGTATGTAGTTTTATACATTTTTTATTGATTTAAAAAAGAAGATATAATATATGTGAATGAGTCCTCTACGTAAAATAATCATTATTTGTATTATATTTTTCTCTATTTTTTTTCTATGGTTGCTTTTATTACAACGTGTAACTTTGCAAAAATTACCATCTAATTCGTACGAAGCCGGTCTGAGGGCAACTATGCCTTCAGGTAACCGTGTACAAGAGGGTTTGTCTATCATGGGAACCTCTCAAACGAATGAATTGGAAAAAGTCACTTCTACCATGATTTCACCGAATATCAAATCTTATTTTTCTAAAGATTCGGGAGATTTACCATTACGTGAATATTGTATTAAATCTTCTTATAATACGGCATGTACAGGTTCCTATGTTTCGTTAGATATGATCAAATATGTATTGTCTAGAGGATGTCGTTTTATAGATTTTGAAGTTTTTTATTTGAATACAGTACCTTTAACACAAAACAATGGATTTTCACATTCAGAAATGTTTCAACCGTGTGTGGCATTTTCGGACGACCCTACTGGATTAACCATGAAATCCATCAATTATTTGCCTTTATCGGATGTATTTGATACAATACAGCATTATGCATTTCAAGCACCTAGTCCGAATAGTAATGACCCTCTGTTTGTTCAATTGCGTATGTTTTCTGACGATGACCAAATGTACCAAGACGTTGCGGATTTAATTACGAATAAATTTTCAAGACACAATAATTTACATACAGGTGTGATAAACAAAGATACTACAAAATTGATAGATATTCAGGGGCAAATTGTTCTTGTGGTTGATTCCAATCATAAAAAAATACCGGTACCGTCCGACACATCTAAAAAAGGTTTGACATCCTATATTAATATATATTCGGGGGGAACTTCTATGTTAAAATTTACACCGGATCAACTGAGTGAAATGTTGGTAAATATTCCTAAAATAGTAGACAAACAAAGTAATAAAAGTACGGTTACTGGATATGTTATGGTTGAACCTAGAAATATTACATCTACAAAACCGACTGTATCTATGATACCTTTGTTGGATTGGTTGATGCCGAAGAATCCGGTAGCGAATTTGAATATTTCCTATTTTGTACAAAACTATGGTGTACAAATTGTGGAATATCCGTTCTATGTAGCGAATGATTCGTTAATTGCTTATGAAGAATTTTTTTCAGATAATGGGATTGCCTTTGTTCCGATGTATTTGGCGATACCTTATATTGCAAAATACAAAAAGGGGATGTTATAATAAAGGAACCTACGTAAAGGAACCTACGTAAAGGAACCTACGGTTCCTTTAAAACCTCCCTTACATAAAAGGTTTCATTGTTTTTTCTATGTAAAAATAACTGTCAAATTGGTTGTATAGGATCTTATACAACGAATGTACCAAGAAATATTATATAAAATCTTCTATGTAAGGGAGGTTTTAAAGGAACCGTAGGTTCCTTTATTTTCTGACTATATTTTATAGTAAAAGGGATATAATTTCATTTATAAAAATGAAATACAAGACCAAAATATGTGAAGATAAAATGACATTTCAAGAATGTGAATTAGCCATATTACGTCATGCAGTGGATGCGAGTGAAGAACAAGCTCGTTCAGTAGGAGTTCGTAATGAAAAAATAGACAGTATTATAGAAATTTTAGAAGAATTCTTGGTACGAAAAAAATTGGTATGTTATGGAGGGACAGCAATTAATAATATATTACCCAAAGAAGCCCAATTTTACAATCGTGAAATGGAAATTCCGGATTATGATTTTTATTCAGTACATGCCCTAGAAGATGCCAAAGAATTGGCGGACATATATGCAAAAGAAGGATATACCGAAGTTGAAGCAAAAGCGGGTGTACATTTTGGCACATTTAAAGTATTTGTAAATTTTACACCGATAGCGGATATCACTTTTTTACCCGAAGGATTATTTAATACTGTACAAAAGGATGCCATATCGGTAGCTGGTATCAAATACTGTCCACCGGATTTTTTAAGAATGAACATGTATTTGGAATTATCACGACCGAAAGGTGATGTATCACGGTGGGAAAAAGTATTGAAACGATTGACGATTTTGAATGAACATTATCCATTCAAAGTCGGATATGATTGTCATATGGTAGATTTTCAACGTAAAATGGACAATATTCCCAAAATTACCAATGATAATGATAATGAAGAAGAAATCCAAGAAAAAATATACATGACTATACGAGATGTATTCATAGACCAAGGTGTGGTATTTTTCGGAGGGTTTGCTAGTGGATTGTATTCAAAATATATGCCGATTAAACAACGTCGTTTGTTACAAAAAGTACCCGATTTTGATGTTTTATCTGAAAATCCAACCCGAATCGGATTGATTATTCAAGAAAGATTAAAAGATATTGGAATTGAACATGTCATCATCACGCGTCGCGAACCATGTGGTGAAATCATTCCTGTACATTATGAAATTAGTATTGGAAAAGAAATTTTAGCACATATCTATGAACCATTGGTTTGTCATAGTTACAATGAAATAGAAATAGATGGACGCAAAATTAGAGTAGGAACCATTGATACATTGCTGACTTTTTATTTAGCGTTCAAATATGCCGACCGCCCTTATTATTATCCGGACCGTATCATGTGTATGGCGAATTTCTTATTTGATGTACAACAAAAGAATCGCTTAGAACAGCGCGGTATTTTGAAGCGGTTTTCCATAGAATGTATTGGAAAACAAAAGACCTTGGATGACATGCGTATAGAAAAATCTGAGAAATTCAAAGAATTAGCTAAAAAACGCGGAACCCGTGAATATGATTTGTGGTTTCTCAAATATCTTCCTTCACAAGATGGTAAAAAGAAAGGAATCAAAGAAGAAAAACCCGAAAAAAAAGAAAAAACCGTGGAAGAAGACACAGAAGAAGCAGATAGTCCAGAAAAAAATGAACCCATAGAACCAGTGAAAAAAATAAATAAAACACCTACGAAAAAAAAAAGTGTACCTAAAAAAAACAGTACTAAACGTAAAAAACCCAAAAATGCTTACCAAAAGTTGTTTGGTAAAGGCTAAATCGTAGCAGTAGTATTGGGATTGGGTAGCCATCCGTCTATAAAAAATTGTTGCCAATAATTGGTTGAGTCGTGCCTCCAATTCATATCTTTCAGGTTAAACCAACAACGGTCTGAATGAATCTCATTTGTTACTGTATTTTTAAATTGATATGTAATAAAATCATCATAATACCGTCTGATAGTATGTGTATATTTTGGGTTGGAAAAAGTGATATCATAAAAAAAGGATTTTCCTGTAATAGAAGAATACCGTATATGAACTCTATTGTCTATGTTATTACGGTAATGAGCGTCTAACAGTTGATAACGGTGGTCATTTTTAGGAATCTTCATTATAAGGTACGATGCAATATTACGAATAATATCTTCGGGTAATAATAATATTTTGATTATATCATTGAGATAATAGTTCTTACTCATCATGTTGCTTGATAATATGATATTGACATAATTTTTATATGGTCAGAGGATTGGTGAAGCCAGAGAAGTCCTTCGCACAGGGACCAAAGTCCTTTGCAAGCGAAGCTTGCTCCGGACTTAGTTGTTGAAGGCTTTCAGCCATCTGACCTTTGGTCCCCTAATACAACTAAATTCAAAGGTGACTTTGTCACCGGAGAATTTTGGTCATGGGATGTGATGCTTTATACAGTGATACGTCTCAAATGCAAATCATTTGTAATATGTAACGGAATGGAATTGTATGTTTTACCAATATCTACAAAACACTCATTTACATAATGAATGAGTGGTTTGATTTCATCTAACATACTAAAATCATCAGTCCAATCAGGTTTTCGTATTTCTTTTGAAAACCGAAACAAAATATCAGTACAAGCTTGGTATATTACTTGTAAAACTTGATATATATCGCGATATCGTTGATTTTTTTTGTCTTTTCTTTGCAATTGTTGTTTGAATTTTTCTTCTGTAATTTGATTACGCATAAATTGAACACGTAAATCTTGATTGTTTAATACATAGTCAGTTTGGTATTGATTCATATTATATTCACGAAAATGAATCAATGCCCTACAAATTTCTATGACACAATTACATTGAATTTTGTGTGTTTTCAACTCTTCCAAAGAAATATCAACGAATTGTGTTCTTTTCATGTTCATGTCACGATCCAATTTTTGTATAAATCGGACATTGATCATTTGTTCTTCACACACTCTGTCCACTAGTTCATTTTCTGGTATTTGTTCATCCATATTTTGGTTGTTGCGTTGTAACCACTCGTAAAAATGAGGATTGTGAAAGTTTTTGGTTTCAATACGTCCAGTAATCCAATGAAAACCGGTATGACATTCGGTACACCACATTTGGTCACATCCACTAATACGAAAAATACCGATTCCACATGAAGGGCAGGGACGCGTGTCTTGACGCAACAAGGCCGCTGTCGCCACATTTTCCGGTAAACATTCGTGTGGAACATCGCGTTGTAAACCCTTGATTTCGTTACAGGTGGGACATGTCCATTGCTCACATATTCCACATTTCCATTGACTACTTAGAAACCCCCGACAATTTTCACTAGAGCATGCACGTATAAATGTTCTACGTTCCGTATTTTCTATGGGATTTTCATACATTGTTCTTTCTATTTGGTCGCGTTGGTAGTACAATTCGCGAATTTGATAAGTAATGTTTGCTATTTGTGTTTTAATATGTTCTCTTCGTATAATGTTTTCTACCATGGGTTGTGTTTCTGGTAACAACGCACGTTCTTGTTCAAAAATGATTTGTTCACGATGTTGTTTGTATTTTTTATTCAAAAATAATGCGGAAAATGTGGCCGTTAAAAATTTACGTGGCCATTCACGATTGCATTCGGTTGAAAAACAATGGGGTACGTTTTCTGAAAGAAAATATGTTTGATAACATTGCAAACATGCTTTGCTTGGACAATATGGACATTTTATACATGCCCTCATACATTTACTATAGGATTCTGCACAAATTGTACATGTTTTTTCTTGTATCTGCACCGATTCGGCGTCGGGTTCCAGTTCCATATTCATCTGGACTCCACGCTATTGCGAAGCAGCAGAGTCGTCCTTCTGAATATGCGTGGTTATTATTATAGTTGTAATGTATTTATGTTATTTTATGGATGTGGTATCCGTAACAGAGTGGTCAGATGACCTACGGTCATCAACAACTAAGTCCAAAGCAAGCGAAGCTTGCTGGGGGCTTTTGAGGATAACCACGCATATTCAGAAGGACGACTCTGCTGCTTCGCAATAGCGTGGAGTCCAGAGGAATATGGTATAATAGTATATAATATCATAATGTCTAAACGAATGATGTCTTCTCCCGATGAGTTTGATACAGATACAACTATGATAGATGATGAAAAACATCTTACCAAAAAACAAAAAATAATTAGAGAAAAAAAAATCAGAAAAACAAAATCATTGTACAATGATAATGCTAATAAATCTAAAAAAATATTGAAAGAGCATTATAAAAAAAACAGAGACGACACATACGATTCATCTATAAATGCAAAAAAAATATTAGAAACCTTCAACAATGATACAAACATACTTGCAACTCCAAAACAAACATCACTTTTTCAACGGATTTTTAACAATGAAAGATATACGAAAGAAAATGATTTTATAGATGTAGAAAATGCAATGAAAGAACGAATTCAAGCGACTATACATGATGAAATTAAAAACACAAACGAAAAAAGATTTTATCATTCAAAAACGGAAGACATAAAGAATGAATTAGACAAATTAAATTACAATTATTGTTGTAGTGAGAATGAAAGAGAAAAATTGTTGCAAATGGTATACGATTTAAAAAATGTATACCCAGATGTTCCATGGAAAGATATTTGTATTGCTATTATTTTTATTTATTATATTTTAAATTTAATTGAAAAAGATCATGTAATTCAATTGCAAATGTTTTCTGATTTAACAGAAACATTTGCCAATGTTGAAACAATATATCGTGATTTTATTTCGTTTTCTACCGAGGAAAAAGAGAAGGTATTTTCATCTATTAGAAAACAAATATTTGATTTTCCACAATCGCCGTCTGATTCAATAAAGGGTGGATTTTTATCTTTGAAAACACATAACAAACACAAAACAACAAAAAAAAAAAGACGAAAACTTGTAAGACGGTAGCATTAGTCTTATGTATCGGTCCAAATCAATTCATTGTTGACTAAAGAAATAATTTTGTTTGGTTGTATCATAACCCCATTTTTCTGTATAAATTGAATCATTTGATTCATTTTTTGCTTGTCAAACGGCTTGATAAATACATAATTCGCTGAAAATTTGTCAAATGTTTCGGTTTTGTCATGTTTGCAATCCATCCCAGTGATTTCAAAAATCAATTTATCGTAATTTATTCCTCTTAACAATTTTGTCACCATAACACCGTCCATTTGTGGCATATATTTGTCAATCAAAATGAAATCAATGGAATTCATATTTTTGCAAATTTTATTGATGGCATCAATTCCGTCTACTGCAGTAAACACTTCGTGAATGATAGGTATTTGTTTTAACAATTTATACAACATTTTGCGATTCAGAATACTATCATCTACAATCATAATATTATAACGTAATTTGTCTTTGGAAATGTTGGAAAAATCTTGATTTTCTTCAATTTGTGTGAAACTTTTTCTTCGTACAATTACATTTTGGGTTTGAGACGAAAATTGGGTTTCAATTTTTTTTTGCAATTCAGTAATGTTACTATTTTGATATTTCATAACCGCGATATTTGTATTATGTGCAGAACTTGGTGAATTAGAACTATTTTCACTTTTGTTGTTGATGGATGATATATTGTCGGCCATGAAAAATTGTGAATTTGCTTGTAATTTTACATCTTCACATATATCCACTTCCAACAAAAATTCAAATTTATTTCCAATGTTTTTATGAAAATTATTCACTAAAATATTCAAATCACGTTCATTGATAGATCGGCCAATTTCATCATATACTCGGTTTCTTTGTTTTTCATGATTTTTTGGTTCTTCAGATGGTAGTTTTTCGGATTGAGTATCTGATTTTATAGGTTCCAAAATATTTGATGTAACCGTGATATAATCGTGTGAAATCGTTCCTCCGTGCATTTCAATGATTTGTTTACAAATATATAATCCCAATCCGGAACCACTAGTTGAATTGAATGATTCAAACAAATGTTGTTTAATATGTGGTAAAATATAATCATTGGTATCACAAATAGAAAAAAGAATGTGTTGTTTTTTATTTACAGGAATTTCTTGAGACGATTCGTTTTTTTTGTCAGAGGGATGAAATCCTTCAACAACTGACTCGGTAGGGTCTTTTGCCTCTGCGCAGCGAGAATGAGTTTTACTATCCAAAATCAATACATTCAGTATGATTTTGTTGGTTCGTGATGGAATACTGTATTTGATCGCATTATTGATAATATTAATTAACACATGTTGAATGTTATGTACATCACCATATATCCACGGATAAATTTTATCACATATATTGTATTCAAACGTAATGTTGTGTTTTAACATGTTATAATTCAAAATAGAATGTATGTTTTTTATCAAATGTAGAATATTAAACGGTTCAAACACATTCAGAGCAATGTTTCCATCTTGAATGACCGCAAAATTGGTAAATATATTTTCAATGTATTTTATAATATCATATACATCGTTAATCGTACCTTTTTGACTTTTTTTACAATTTTTTTCCAATATATTCATTCCTAATGAAATAATAGACAATGGGGTACGCAATTCGTGTACAAAACATTTCAAATATACATCAAAATCAATGTTTTTGAACGACGAATTGTCACAAACAATGTTGACGGGTTGTTCTGAAAATAATTCCAAGATGTTGTCGGTATCACTGTTAATCGTGGTTTGTCTTGTTACAATGATAGCATTTTCAGTATCATTGTCGGCAGTATCGTCGGTAACATTGTTTATTTTTGTACTCTCAGATAAAGGACTTTTGTCCAAACGTACAAATCTTGCTAACAAATTATCCAATTTTCTGCCCGATTTGTATTCTATTTTTTGCATACACGTGCGAATGTAATTTTGTTTTAGTTGGTATATATATACCAAATAAACTTCTCGGAAAACTCATATTCATCTGGACTCCACGCTATTGCGAAGCAGCAGAGTCGTCCTTCTGAATATGCGTGGTTATCCTCAAAAGTCCCCAGCAAGCTTCGCTTGCTTTGGACTTAGTTGTTGATGACCTACGGTCATCTGACCGCTCTGCTACGGATACCACATCCATTCAATCACTAATAATTATACAACAAATTATGTTGAATACACCACTGTATACATTTTTGTATGTTTAATTTTATCAAATTTTGTATTTTTGTACGATAAAATATACGTTGATTCGGTGTATCAGATACTCTTCCTTTTCCTGAAATAGGAATATCTATGGCATCAAGACCTTTTAAAATAGATGATTCTTTCAATGATATTACTATGGACGAATCTACCGTGTTTCCCACACGACAATGGGGCATACATTCTCCTACAATAAATGAAAGTGTAATATAAATGTTTTCTATTTGTGTTTGACCAATAATGATAATATGTTCTTCTAATTTACTCATGAAATATTGATGTATAGGAACTTCGGGACGAAAAATACGATTGATATATTTCGTTACATTTTTTTCATTATTTTCAGCAGTTATTTTACGAAACAATTGAAACAAATAGGGATAAAATTTGTAGGACGATGTCGGTATGAATCCTTTACAAACCACATATTTTTCTGAATTGGCTGAACGACTAGTATTCGGTTTGGTAATATATACTTTTTCGTACATAGATGATAACAATGCTATCATATCTATGGTATGTTGCATAAATACATCAAATATTTTCAATACGAAACATCCACCATGTTTTTGCATACACAAAGCGTACGCGATTTGTCCAAACAACAATTTGGTCATATTAATTTCTTGATGATCAAAATCGGTAGAAAAATCAAATCCACCGTCTCCAGTGATTAAATCCATGGAAGACCCATACATTTCATGAATATATACAAAATTATCCAAAGACAAAATATTTCCCGTATGGTCACAACCATGTTCTAGTGTAACTACATTTCGGTTTTCGTGAAGAAAATGTTGTGATTTTTTCCACCCAGGAATGTTGTAATCATTGTTGTTCATGTCTTGTAATGTCATACCGATGTAAGAATCATCGGAACGATTACGATATTTTACTAAAGCTTCAATGAATCCTCCTGGACCTTCCGCTAAATGAAATGTGCGCATCGGAGTGACTTGGTCCGTTCCTAATCCAAAAGAATGTATCAATTCAATCATTTTGAAAAAAGAACGCGACAAAGGACGATACCTAGAAATACAATATTTTTTGACAGGAATCATAGTGTGTATGTATTCGTACGTATTGGTAAAACGTTTGAATGTTTCCCATAGTTGTTCATAGAGATGTATTTGATGTTTGATATCGTGTAAATAATAGGACAAGGATTCGTTGATTACAGGCTCCGGAATGTTTTCAGACTCTTGGATTTCCAAAAATGTATACAACGTAGGTGGTAAACGTGGTAATAAAAAATGTGAAAACATTGTTTTTTTAATTGAATTCTGCTGAATTAGTTAGTCTTAATTACTTATATCTTTTTTAAGAGTTCATATTCTGAAGTACTCCTACGTCGTACTTCAGAATATGCGTGGATATACTTCGTTATGCCTCATTCATAATTTGTTCTGCTTCCGATTGTTGCGAGAAATCATCACATTCCCAACCATCATTACGTAATTCTCTCCAAGTATCCTCAAAACAATACACACATAATGTCATTTCTTTTTTTCCTTTACTCAGACTATAAACAGTCTCTTTGTCACAATATATCGCTTCATTACAACAGAAACACATTACCATGTTTTCTTCCTCTTCTCCCTCCTCTTCTTTTATAGGATTTTTTTTTAAATTTACAGGTTCGGTACTCATCGTTAGTTATTATAATATGCCCTTTTTATACTTTTTTGATAGGTCTCTTAACGGTAATTGTTCGTTGGGTAGGTGGTAGTGTATTTTGTGACGCAGGAACTTCTGTCGTAGGTTCTATTTCTTCCGTTTTACATCCAATCGTAATTTTACTATTTAATTTCTTGGTACGTACTTCTGTCGTTGATTTTGTTGTTTCTAGTTCCTTTTCTTCTTCTTCTACTTCTGTAGCCCCCTGACTGGGTTTTTTCATAGTGGAAACATCCGTGGCCTGTTCCGTCGTCTTCTTGGTGGCTTCTATGGAAGCACGATTACGCACAATCTTATACAAATTTTCTGTATTCACCGTATGCATTTTCTTAAATACAAAATATCGGTTAAGAAAGGAGATTTTCTTTTCGTCTTCCGACATGTTCATCGCCGTTCCGTATTCATTCTCCGACATTCTGCTTCCACGCAGTTCTTGTACCATTTTTTTATATAAATCTTCAAACATACCCGTAGGTCCGGGTAGACCCATACGATGAGCATCTTCATTAGAAACTAGTTGAAATCCGTACTGTTCCATCAATTGTACAAAATACTTGAAATTGACTAAATACTCGGGAAATACTTGGTTGATGGTTTCTTGGAACACTTGAATACGATAACCAATGGATTCTTCGGTATCGGGAAACAAGGATGCCTCATAATCTTTGGTAATCTCAGCAATCTTGGTACCATTTTTCATCATGGTCCAAGAACCACCTTTGGGTTTTTTACGTAGTTGTTCAAAGACGGTTTGTCCATCGTAGGTAGTACCGATGAAATGTCCACCCACACGAATACAGTCACTTACATTGCGAAGAAATTGATGTAAAACCAATTCATTTTCAAAGAAATAATGTATCGCAAATTGTACGGAACCAATATCAAATCCTGCTTCGGCTAAACCAAATGATTTGATAACTGCAGGTGGTAATTCTTTCGGATTCTTGTCACCTTGACCGAATATGGCTTTAACATACGTACGTTCGGAAGTATTGGAAAAGGCATCTCCCGTTGTCCGAATATTCTTACCACTGTCACCCGTAAAGAACAAACAACGTGGCATATTTTGTTCACCATATTTGCGACAATCACCTAAATATCGGGAACATGCACCATCTACTTGATTTTGAATATTATCTCGTGATAAATCCAAACCTAATACAAATTTCAGACGACTCATACGCCATTTGGACAAATCGCCTCCCTTTCCACAGGCAAAATCCAACATTCTGTCGTCAGGATTGGAAGCACCGACAATCAGTTTATTTTTCACATACAAATTATGGAAATTACGCAAGGCTTGGGTATTCGTATTCCGTGTTTTCCGATTGTAATATACATCATTTTGTGTATAGGATTGGGTAGGAATATCCTCTAACAACGTCAACATACTTCGGGTAACTGGATTATGTATGGATGACCAATTGCTGTTGGCGACGTGATAACTATTTCCGTAATTTTTTTGTCCGGAACGTAATTCGGCCGTTTTGTCATAACGTACACGTAATGGAACCCATTTCCACGCACCTTCACGTTCCATATCATATCTACATTCTATGATCATGTTTCCTTCAAAATACTCACCTTCTTCGGTCATTAGTACACCTTCTTTACCTCCCATATCTCGCAAAAGAACATGACAAAAACAGGCATTGGGGTCATAAGGACTCGTCGGTTGAAACACGACGGGTTTGTACTTTTCGTCGTCTTCTTCCCCTAAAACTCCCGGAAATCGTAAATTTAGTACATCACTGAATGGATTTAAGAATCCATGTTTCTTCGGGTCAAAACCACATTTCAATACGAGTGTTTTGTAAGAAGGTAAATTTTGGGATTCGTCTTGGATGTTACGTCCGGCTTCGTATAAATATTTGATTTCTTCTTGACCACGTTTGTCGTGTTGTATTGTCACCAAGAAATCTATGGTATTGAATTCTGGTGGTTTCCATTTGAATGAATGAATCCATGTTTCTTTTCTAGGTAATCCTGCTGCACCAATACGGTCCGAACCTACACCCATACTGGCTGGTGTAAAGATAAGACCATCCGTATTGTAAGGAAACATTCCTTGTTCTATTTTTGACAACAACATCGCACAAGATTCAAATATTTGATCATTTTCGGTAGCTACATAGAAATTCTTCTTTTGTATTTCCCATCCACAGGCACGTTCGTTTCCTTTTTGTAAGGTGGTAACGGCACCTCCCTGTATCAAAGACGCAAACGTCGTTCTTGGTGCGGAACTTTCTTCGGATTGTGTATCCATGATAGAACGCAATTTCAACATTTGTAAGAATTTATCTAAATAAAGAAAACGGAAATTCCCACGTGAACTGTCTTCAATCGTTAGTGGATAAAATCCTTCTTTGCGTACACTTTTTCCGTGCAAATAATACAAATCAAACGCCATGTATAAATTCAGAGGTTCACCTTGCCGATTGTAGGGAATGAATTCCCCGTCCAACAAAGTATGTACTAATTCTTCGTCTTTGCCTTTTTCAGGTGAAGTTTGTTTGTCTTGAACTGCGAGTGCACCTGTAAAGATGATTTGCATAGAGGGTGTAATCATATAGATTCTACCATTGGTTGCTACGTACATGAGTCGTCGTTCTCCGTCGGCCTTGTCAGTGACAGTATAATTCCTGCGAATATTAGGTAATTGCGAAGGAGTAGAAGTATTGTCTAGGGGAACAATGTTCTCTACTTGTAACGTGTAAGAACTCGGTCCTACAAAATATTTAGGTAAAATGACGGTGGCATCACGACGATCTAAAATGGCCGTCAAAGATTCGTCTGTAGCCACATCGGCACCTTGTTCGGGTGCATCTTGTTGTGTCAATTTCAAATATCCCATCAATACTTGGCGAATTTCGGCAAAACCAATGGGAAAACGGGTTTCTTGCAATGCGCCTAAAACCAGACGAATCGTTTTCCGTAAATGACCCATCAAATCAGGTAAAGTATAGGAGTTTACACGTTGATTGTCCATTTCCAATTCTATTTCGTAGGTTTCTGGATTAGTTAAAACTCCCGAATCTTGTAGGGTATATTGTGGAACAGGTACACCACGATTGGCAGTTTTGGATTTTTTTACAATAGAAATATCGGCAAAGATGGGAATGTCTGGGTGAGCGAATCGTACACGATTCAAATAACGGAATGTTTTTTTGGAATTGGTCCAACTTGCAATGATTTTACGGGCAATGTCGGCACGGGGAGTATAGTAGGATTCATTCTGATACGAAATACGAAATCCGAAATCATGGAAATCCACGGGTTTGATATATTCACTACCAGGTCCATCACCCAGAGTCGCCGTATTTTTTTGTGTGAATTTGATTTTATCGGCTTTAGCTCCACTTTGTGAAGGTAAATCCAACAATTTTTGTAAACTGTTGGTCCGACAATATTCTTGTATAAGATCTGCCCCCACGATTTCAGCACGAATGTTGGATATTTTGTTGAGATTGGTTTTACGGTCAAAATATTCATTCTGAATACGAAGAATACTCAGACCCGTGGCATTGTCATCTATGGGATGAAATCCGGCGGAATAGAGCGCCTGTACCACATGGTCATAGTTGATTTTACTGAGAGGTCGCATCAACGAATTTTTACTCGTACCAAACCGGACTTCCAATTCGGGAACTTTTTTGGTTTGATATTGGGCACCAGAAATGAAGGGATTGGATTTTAGATAGGCCTCTACCATGTTTTCAAACAATTGAGCTGGATTATCATGGATGGTTTTTCTAAATTCCGGGGGTTGCGAGGGCATATCGCCTTTCCAAGATGGTTTTGTTACATCCATAATCCAATGAAAATAATAATAATAATATAGAATAAGAGGATACTTCTATTTGAATTTGTATTCAAATAGAATCAATTTTGTTTGTCTTGATATTATATATATTATGAGTATTAGTGTAAGTTATATTAAAGAAATTGGTGAAAAAACCGGAAAAATAAAAATTATCAAAGATTCAAACCCATATTTAATAGATACAAGCAAATTTTACAAAACAAATGGATTAAACAATGATGATGATAATGAATTTACAAAAGAACAAAAGTTACTAAGATGTTTAGATTGTATGAAAGACGGGAGTGTGGCAAAAGCTGCAAATATAGCATCTTCTGTTCCCGAATTATTAAATATGAAAGGTTCAGTTCGTTATTCTACATTACATGAATGGGAAAATACTGTAACGGAAAAAAATAGAAAATATATTACCAATAAAGCATGGACAAAAACCAAAAAGGAAACTTTTTTAGAACCCATGTTAGAAAATAGAATTATTTTTAAAGAATCAGGATTGGGTTCAGAATATTTTATTACACCAGAAATTAAATATGTAGGAAATATTGCTACCGAAGTTATTGACCCTGCTGGACGTTCACCCATAGAACCCAAGGATATAAAATTTCCTGACAACGGAAAAAAATTAATTCTTGATGAAAGTTTTTTATCTTTGTTTGGATTTGAAAATTGTAGAGTTGAATCAACGCGAACATCCACAGGTACATATGATTATATGATTATGATTGGAGAAATCGTAGTAAATAAAACAAAAATTGACAAAATTATTGTAAATCTTCCAGTAACACCTGAATTATCAAGTCAACCACCAAAAACCGTCAATGTATCATGGTTTCAAGGCAACAAAGAAAAAAATAATTTTATTGCAAAAGATAAATTAGCAACTACCAGAATCAAACGTGGATTATTATTAACAAAAGAAATGGGAGACGTATTACAGGTACTTATTATGTTTGTATGGCATTATCTTAATGAACAACAATTATACGGAATTGTCACATGTGACAAAGTTGTTTATTTAATGTGTATGTTATTAGAAATTAATTGTATTTTAACATCTGCGGATACGGAAGAAGAAGATGATACACAGATTAAGGGTAAAAAAATGCGAAAAATAGAAATATATGAAGTGAATGTAAATCCCCTGGATAAAGCTAATATAAAATTCAATTCAACCAAAGATGCGATTCTCAAAGAAAACAAAGCAACAATTGCAGCAATTAAGATATTTCGTGATATAAACCCAATAATACAGGGAAATTATAGCGATATGCAATTAAATAGGAATTTCTATGAAAAAATTATTAAAGATTTGGAAAAAATAAATGATATATTAGATAAAAATATTACAAATACATTAAATACTCCAGAGGCAATTGATAAACTTTGTAAAGATATTAAATATAACTTCGCATTTAAAAGTTTATTTAATTCAGAAAATGCCAAACGCGAAAATAACAAAAAACGAAATCAAAATTTAAATTTAAATATTAAATTAAAAAATTATACAGAATCTAATAATTTATGGAAAGATAAATTAAATCCATCTTTTGGAAGCTATAAATACGGTACAAATACATCAATTCCTTTATACATTCTAGGTGTATACATAACTCAAAAAAAATCAGGATATATTTTACCTATAACACAATCCGCAAATGTACCTGTAATTAAACCGACGTCAGGTATCAGTTTGCCAAAACCAATTTTTAAACAATCAAAACCTCCTTCACCACCAATATCAAGCGTTAAAGAGTCATCGTCCAATGATAGTTCTCCAATTTATTGGAAAGGTGGTGTAACTCCTCCATCATCTCCAATAATTGATATTCATTTTTTTGATTATCCGGATGATGCCCCCTTTTACGATAAAGACGAAGATACTACATATAATTTATATGATGAATTAGAACGACAAATTGAAGAATGTCTTAAACATAATGATGCGATGCATCATTATAATGAAATATATAACGAATTATTACATCATTTTTATTTAGAAGATTTCGTACTATATGATAACGATTTAACTACATTTATTGGCAATTTATTAATAGATTTTAAACAAATAGAACAAGAAATTGCATTTGAAAAAACGAAAAATACATCAAAAAATAAATTTTTAAATATTAAATACAAATTACATGGAAATCATCCATCAAATCGGAATATTACATCTAAAAAAAATAAATCACAGAAATTTCACCTATTTCAACAGAATCCAAAAAGTTCATTTAAAACGCGCCGCAAAGATATAAAAAATGAAGAATATCAACGTAAATTACAACAGAAACGAAGAGAGATTAGTATTATGTTACATCGTCAAACTTATCCGGTGACCGTAGGTCACCTACTAAGTTAGTAGTTAGAAGGCTTTCAGCCCTCTGACCAAAAAATCTAAATCCAGGCGATTACACAATGTTTCAAAATAGTCTCGTACATTTCTCCTTTTTTCATTTTCACCCCTTCTTCTAATTGAATTCCCAATTTTTCCATCATTTGTTCCAAATCTCCCATTTTAAAATTACCTGGACCTTTCAGTGGTTTCATGATACTATCCAATGGCAAGTATTGGGTACGAATGTTTTCCAAGATTTCCGGGGTTACTACAGTTTCTGCGGCATATTGTGGAAGACTGGAGGTCTTCTGACCACGTTCATTTTTATTACGATAGATCACATACACATCTTCATCGGAAATATCATGACCACGAAATACATGATATGTACGACTCGTTTCGGAAACTACCCAAATTGTTTTTTTATAATACATCGCAAATGCAGGTAACATTGCCAGAGTGGTTTGTTTATTCGTCATCAAATCACCCATAATTTCTTGTCCCGATGCTGCCGATATTTTCAAGGATTTTTGTAAAGAACGATTTTTACCTAGAAATTCCATGGTATGGGTTTTTTCTTCAATCTCCCGGTTCATATATTTGGAACCAATTTGTAAAAATGTATCCACTCCATAATGTGCCACAAACATGGACCAAAACAATGAGTCGGGTTTTTTGGGTGAAAACCTACGTGGTAGTGGCATTACTGGAATAAGTGGTTCAATTACCGGAACAATCACATGTACTGGTGATGCCTTCACTACGTTCTCGGCATCATCCCGTTCGGCGTACGAGCAAAGCTCGGAAGCAGAACGGTCTTCTTCCGGTTTTACGATAATCTCTTCAACTGGTGTCTCTATTACTTTGGCTTTGTCATTCACAATATCGTCTACAATGTTGACGGTGGAAGACCATTTCTGTTTATTTTCATGAGTTAACATGCATGTACCAAATTTTGTATATAATTGTTCAAAATTCTCCAAACATCCATAAGAATACAAGGATGTGTATAGAAATGGCGTGATTTCTTTCATGATAATAATAATATACATATTATTATCATACAAACTGTTTATATGATTTTACAAGGCAGTTAGTTGACCAATCGTAGATTTGTATTCTTCTTTTTGAGATTCAATCAATTCTAGATTGGATTCTTGTTCCTTCATATATTCCAAAAATTTCTGCAATTCTTCTATGACCTCGTCGGGTAAATAAGATACATTGATATATACTCCGTTGCGATTTTCATTTAATTTCACCGCAGGATATTTTTTCAAAATTTTTAGAATTTCAATGTGTTGTATTTTACCCATTTTTTCAATGTTATTTTTCATAGATTCCAACAATTGTTCTTTGGCAGTAATATCTTCCGATGACGTACTCATTTAAAATAATATATACATATGTATTTATATTGATATACATACATAGAGGATGAACGTAGTTTTGGTGTGTATAGGAAATTATCAAGACTATATATTACCCAACATACGTCAATTGATTCGTCTTGGTCAAAAATCCATCTATGTGATTACTGAACCTGAATTTATAAAACACTTTTCAGAATTTGGACAAGAAGTTACCTGTATCAATGTAAAAATATTGCAAGAAAGTTTTGAATATCACAAAAAAACACAATTAAACAAATATTTTCGCAATGGATTTACTGTGTTTACTTCTAGTCGTTTTTTTTATATATATGCATTTATGAAAAAACACAATATAGAACATGTATTGCACCTAGAAAACGACGTTCCAATTTATTATCATACCAACATATTGGAAGAAAAAATAGACAATGAACATATATATATTCCAGTGGATTCATTGAATCGGGCGATTGCAAGTATTGTATATATTCCCAATTTCACGATTCTAGGTAACGTCTTGGAACATTACATACATGATCAAAATGATATGGTAAATTTTTCTTATTTGGCAAAAACGTTTCCACAGTGGATTCGTTCCTTTCCCATCGGTTCATCTTCTATGGCAACAACAAAAGAAGAAGAATATGTGACTGCCAATTGGGAACAATTCAATCTTATTTTTGATGCTGCCGCTATCGGACAATATCTTGGTGGAGTTGACCCCCAAAACATTTCGGGAGATTCCAAAGGTTTTGTCAATGAAACGTGCGTAATCAAATACAACAAATATGAAATTGTTTGGGAAGAAGATATGGTATTTGGTATTCGTCGTCCATTTTTACTACAAGAAAATGATGTATTTCCGATTTTTAATTTACATATTCATTGCAAAGAAGTGGATAAATTCACCGGATAAAGGAACCTACGTATTGGAACCTACGGTTCCAGTCGTCCCTAAAACGCCCTAAGGCGTTTTGGGACACAACAGATTCCCTTTGCCACCTTTGGTGGTAAAGGGAATCGGGAGTAAAACCTCCCTTATGTAACGAGGACACTGCTCTATGAGCAGTGCCCTCATAAAGTTTCCTTATTTTTTCTTCAGAAAAAAAATCAAATTGGTTGTATAGGATCTTATATAATCAATTTATTATTCCTAATTGAAAGGGAGGTTTTAAAGGAACCGTAGGTTCCTTTATCCGATAAGTTTTGCAATGACACAAATATAGGAATCATTCAATTCATAACGTGTACCAATAACAGATACACGAACATTGTCTCCATCTTTGACATGTTGAAATTCTTGACTATGATGATGATGGTCGCGGGCAACAAATACAGTAATCGGTACATTACCTTCATTATCTACACATTGAGCATGAATTCCTGCCTTGGTAATCGTTTTCACCGTACATTCCAATACTTGTCCTTCCACAGGTGAACTAACTTGACATTGAAATACTACATGAAAATCCACAAATTCTTGACGAATGGTACCTGCAGAATATGTATGAATTTTTATAGAATTGGGACGAATATAACCTTCTTCAATACATTTATTCGCAATACGTTCATTCAATGCTTCTTCTAAATTTTTCTGAACAGTTTGTCCAACTTCTGTGATATGTAACGGAATCTTGGTAGTTAATGTTGTATTAATATACAAATACAACCGGTCTTCCTTACTTGCTCCTGTTCCAGGTCCTGTTCCAGGTCCGGGTGATTTGAATCCTCTGGATTCTTTTTGCGCACGCAGGGAACGATTGATATCGGGTGGTGCAGCAATACTATACATTATGTTATATGGATATATATGCAATACTTTATATTTAAAATAGAAAAAAAATCAATTTTTATTGTTACACCTTATCTAAGAACAATACGTACTTGTTGTAGCGTAGCAATTATTTCCAGTATATATAGTACTTGTACAAACTGGAAAATTTTTATTATAGACGGCTCTTCCGAACAAGGATACAATCACATATTCAACACATGAATTTATTGACACATATAGAACGGAAATTAAAATACATATAATGATTATCGCAATAATTGCGATAATGGTAAACAATAATGCGACAACAGACATGATCATAAATTCATAATATTTCTGTCTATCACGACAATGTTGGAGTTGTCTTCTACTCTCTTCCGTTCCATCATCAGTCTCATTGATGGCATTATAATATGACGGTCGTGTTGCTGCGAATAAAAGTGACATGATAATATATTTGTTACCTGATGAGTTTGTCCAAACGTAAAAAATCAATTTTTATTGTAGGCGCGTTGTATATCCGTGTCATTCCGTGTCAACATTTCGTTACGTGAACCATTGGACAGTTTAATCATAGTATAGGAATAAAAAGAGGAACAAGTATCCGAATTTACCAACGAATCCACGGCACGTTTGTAATCCCATCCCGCTTCTTCTATGTACAACAGAGGTCCCGAATTGGCACGAAACAAATAAATGCGATACGAATCGGGATTTTTTTGTGAGATGTATTGTGCCGAAGCATGCATGGTCAAGTATTCTAAATAGGGCATATTATCCAAATTGATACCTTGATTACGTAAATCGGTTATATAATCACTAGCTGTGGAAAAATCATTGAATCGCAAAAATTCTTGACACCAATCGCGCATAAATGCCGAACCGGGTACACACGCAAAAAACCAATTTTCTATACTCGGATGAAGTGGAAACGATGTGGGAGTGTCCTGACCTGTATAATAACCTACAAATTCCACACGATAATTACGTTGTATCGCATGAACCCATGATACTGGATGATGACAAATGATAGAGGCATCCACCCAAAATCCCCCATGTTTTGACAAAATCAAACAACGTAAAAAATCCGCAAATCGGGTATTGTTTTCGTTGGCATGGCGTAGTGCAAATATATCGGCGTCTATGTACTTATTACAATTGTTTTTATCTAATAAAATGATTTCGTAAGTGGGATGATGTAATTTCCACGATGCGATGCATTTTTCTACGACGGGATTTTTTTTGTTTTCTGACGAAGAAGACCAAAAAATCCAAATTTTATTAGGAATATCACTGGTGTCTTGATTTCCCTTATGAAATTCTCCCATAGAATCATTGTTTTTGAATACGAGTTTTTGAGAACCATCATCAAAACTTTCTTTCATTTGCAAAATCTCTGCCCGACTGAGACGGCGTTTTACACAATCTTGACATACAAACATGACATAGATGACAAATCCTACACATATAAACATGGCAAACCAGAAAATACGCGTATAAACATTTCCACACTTACATGGTTTCATTTTATACATTCTAATTATTTTATTCTAAAGGAACCTACGATTTTTCTATAGAAGAATCATATTCCTCTGGACTCCTACGTCGTCCTTCTGAATATGCGTGGTTATCCTCAAAAGTCCCCAGCAAGCTTCGCTTGATTTGGACTTAGTTGTTGATGACCTACGGTCATCTGACCGATCTGCTACGGATACCAACATTCATTAAACATTTCTTTGTTTTTCTATTTTGTTTACCACCTTTGCTAGAAGACCCTAATGTGAACGTAGTGGAGGCATCGGTAATTCTTTCAAATACTCCCTTTTCGGGTGATGGTAAATCATCTGCGGTCACCCCTTGTGATTTGAGTATATGCGCAGACAAAGATTGGAGATTTTGGGGTTTAATATACTTTGCGTTAAGTTTGACGAGTGCCTTTTCTGCGATGGTTTTAATATGCTCATTCTTTTCTAAAATATTATCAATATGATCTTTTGCTTTTTGTATTATGTTTGATTTTTCTTCGTTAAAATATTCAATGACATTGTTTGCATGACGTAGTCTTTGGTCTATTTGTGCATGATATCTCAAATAGTTTTTTTCTGTAATCATTTTATCTTTTTTCATTATTTTTTCATATTCTTTTTCAGAATCTTTAATAGCGGTTTCTGCGGATTCTGCACCGGTATTTATATATTTCTTTGATGTATCAATTGCATCTTTTAATGACAAATAATTCATTTATATAATAAGAGTAGATATACTATTATATGTACTCTTATGCCTGAGAAAATGCGCGTTTTTGCACAGAACTTTCGTAGTGTTCCAAAGCAGTACGTTCACTACCACGTAATTTAATTAGAGGATATTTATAGTAAGATTCATAGGAGGATTTGTCTACTAATAAATTGACCGATTTGGCAGTATTCCAATCGGTTTCATACATATATGCAAAAGGACCTGCACATGCAGAATACAAATATAGATTGTATTGGTGATTATCAATCGGTTTTTGCATTACTTTTTGTGCAGCTATATGCATTGTTAAATATTCAGGACTAGCTAAATTATGTACATTATTAAAACTAACACCTTGTTGTTTGACATTGTCTAAATATTCCGATATTGTATTGTATTCGTCTGTACGGAAAAATTCTTCACACCAGTCTTGCATAAATAACGAACCAGGTACACAGGCAAAGAACCAATTCTCAATCATGGGACTGGTTTTCATGTATTCTGGATAAGTTCCGGTATGAATATAATATCCGACGAATTCAGCTCCCGTTTCCTTTTGTGTGGCATGTACCCATGAAAGAGGAGCATGACATATAATAGACGAATCAATCCAAAACCCGCCGTGTTGTGATAATATCAAACATCGTATATAATCGGCATAACGCGCTACAAAATCTCCGGAATGTTTGACCTCGTCTATATCTATGTTTTCAAATACGTATTTTTTATAATTTTTTTTTGTAAGTACAACTACTGTATATTCCGGATTGTAATGTTTCCACGATTGTATGCATTTTTGAACGAGTTCACTATCAGGTCCTTCCCAGAATGTCCAAATCGTTTTTGGTATGTTACTATTATCAGCTTGTCCAAACATATTTTCGGACTGACCGTTTTCTCCAACATCTGACTTCGTCTTGTGGGGTACGGCGACGATTCGCGTGACGAGATTGGAGTATTTTCCGCTGTTTCCACCCGATTCGGAGGCAATGGACATATTCTCAATTTGCGTCTTATGTTCAACATAATACAACAAATACAATCCGATACAGATACATATAAATAATCCAACGATTTTTATCTGATTCCCCAAAATCATTCTTTCTATTTATTTAATCTACCTATATACACCCTTGAACTTTTTATTTTCGTCAGATGTCCATAGAATATTAGATAAGTTATGTTTATAATGGTTTCGGAGAACATTTACAAAGGGAGGTTTTACTCCCGATTCCTTTATTATGATAGGCCTCTGCACAAATATCAGCGGATGGATATTCGTAATCTTCCATCATTTTATGTAAACGTAAAATCACACTTTCATCTTTGAATGTTTTTTCAAACATACGTGCCCGTTTTAAAGCACTATCGGGCTGTTGCATACGCATTTGTACAAAATCTTGTTTCATAATGGTCAATGCCAACAATTTCATCAATTGTTGTTTCACCGGTGTTTTGTTATAATTATGACATAGAGTTACATACCATCGTGTTTTGTTAGGTGACAATGGTAACAAATTCAGAGCAACAATTAAATGTTTGTCCTGAAAAGACACACGTGACCAAGAAAAGGTAGGATACACATACATGTGAAAATTATGGGTAGGTTCATAATTTTGATTGATTTTTTGCATTACTGGATTGGATTCATAGTCAAAAGACAATCCAACACGGTCATCCATTCCTTCTCGTGAAGGATAAATATATTCACGTATATTTTTAGGTGGAATAGAACTACCGAAACCCATACGATGTACATACTCGGGATGACGTAAATCCATAGAATTATAGGCACAATCTTTCAAGGAAGCATCCATGTCTATTTCCAAAAAAGAATGTGCATAATTCGGATTATGAAAAAAAGGGATGGAATGGGGAAGAGAATTCACTGGATTTAGCGCCCAAAAGAGTTTACCTTCGTGTAATTTTACATTACCAAATTGGTCGGTATGGTCAAATTCCATACCATGATATTGACACTGTAATTTTCCTAGGGGAGTAATGATACCATTGTCTAATTTGGAACCCATATGTGGACAAATATTCACAGTTGAAAAAAAAGAATTTTTTTCTGCGGGATGTTTCCAAATTACCAAGGGTAAATCCCCGATTTGAACACTATATGGTTTTGACCAATCAATGTGTGTTTGAACTCCTATACATGTCCATGTGGATAAACATGATTTTGTTATTTTTGTATTACATATCCCATGAATTTGTTTTACAACCGTAAAAAGGCAATGAACTATAAATATACTTGATAATTTCATTTTTTTATAAAATGTATTTACTATATCTATGGTATTATACACATTCTTTTTTATATTCTTATGGTGATATTTTGCTCTTTTTTGTAAAATAGGTCATCATAGGGGGTGAATGATCCGTAGATTTGGTTTTTCGTAAAGAAGCAGTAGGAGACCATTTGAAAATCATGGTTTGTTCTGATTCTTTTTCCGATATATCGTGTAAACGTTTTTCTATGATGATTTTTTGTTGATGTAATACATCATTGATAAATTCTTCTTTTTCAACAAAGAGTGGCCATGATGGTGTACGTATTTCCAAATGTTCCAATGTTTCCTTGTATTTTTCTTTGATTGAATCTTTTTTATCTATGGGTGATTCAGATACAAACCAACTATACAAATACCCAAACAATGATTCGGGTTTTTTTTGATGGTCAGATGGACAAAGTTCTACAACAACTGACACCAAATTATCTGTAGACATTTATGAATAAAACGTTGTAATTAATTGTTAGTTATGATGTAAAAAAACACGATATAATTCTAAATCAATTTTTAAGATGAAACTCTTCCGGTGACCTACGGTCACCTTCAGAGTTAGTTGTTAGAGACTAGTCTCTTGACCATAATGACATTCGCAAGGAATCACCAAGATCTATGTTCACATGTTGTATTTTATTCAATTGTTGTGAATGATGGTTGTCCCTAGATAATTGTACCAAGAATTTGCCAAATGAAATCATGTTTTTTTGAATGACCGTTTCATCATCAAAAATATGTGAAAACAAATCAACAGCATCGTTTTTTTTAGAGAAACGATGTATTTCATATTCATCTGGACTCCTACGTCGTCCTTCTGAATATGCGTGGTTATCCTCCGCTCTGCTACGGATACCACATCCACACCAATCTATGAACAATCCTATATTACACATTAACAAACATTTCAGTACATAATAAGAAAAAACGGATGTTTCGGTTTCTTGGTACACCACCTTGTTGGATATAAGTTCTTGGTACGTAATTCCATAATATTGCAATATCTTGCTACATTGGATATGTGACCAACATGATTCATAATACAACGCATTATATACAATGTCTTTGACAGAAGAGAAATTTTGTTTTTTTGTAACAAGAAATACTTGTATTAATACATTCATTATTTCCGCCCACATTTCGGTATAACATTCACTAACGTTCCATTCGGCGATTTTCACCCCTGTAAATTCTTTTTTTAGTATAGATTCTATCGGTGATTGATCTGTGTACCAAGAAAAATCTACACCCATGGCGTGAATAGATTCATGTATCAATACTTTGAACCATTCTTCACGTCTAAAAATATAGATTTCATTGTCTAATTCACATGCCCGAGTAAACCCAGTATTCACATTGTTTTGAGTTAATTCTATGGGTTTTTTTTCTGCTCGGTGAGGAAGAGTTTTGGTACAATCCGTAAAATAAAGATAGACAGTTAATGTTTTGGAACAATTCGGACGAACATGTTTTTCCAAAAAACAGAACCAAGAATTAACTAGGTACAAAATTTCAGAATGTTCTTGTGTTGTAGAGGTATCGGTCGCAATACATAGTTTTATATTACGTCCACTTGAAGGCATTACTGCCATCTTACCAAACTTTTCAGAAAGCAAAGCTTGCTCTGAAGTTAGTTGTTGATGGACTTTGTCCATCTTACCAAACTTTTCAGCAAGCAAAGCTTGCTCTGAAGTTAGTTGTTGATGGACTTTGTCCATCTTACCAAACTTTTCAGAAAGCAAAGCTTGCTCTGAAGTTAGTTGTTGATGGACTTTGTCCATTTTACCAAGAGTTACAAATTCATACTGAACCCGATTGAACAAGGATGGAATATGTGTTTTTATTTCTGTAGGTATATAATCAAAAGAAGCTCCATCTTTGAAACCTATATGATGTTTTGTATCATACGTATATGAACGCGAAAAATATTGAGCTAAATCTTCATACAATGGTTGCAATTTGGAAACATGATCTGATGGTGGATTGATTTCTACATTTTTGATTTTTTTACACAATGTATAATATTTTATATTGGATTTTTCATCAGAGGGACGAAGTCCTTCGCACAGGGACCTTCGGTCCCTCAGAACCACCTTCGGTGGTTCAAGGTTGCGAGCGGAGCTCGCTGACCCTAATACAACTAACTTCGCAGGTGACTTTGTCACCGTAGAAGTTTTGTGCATTTATTGTATTCTTTTTTAAAATGTACGTTCTTATATTATACATATTCTTTTATTTACATAATTAAAACAAAAAAATAAATGCAGCACCCGCTGCAATCCTCCATGTCTGTAAATATTCCACAAAATAATGCGATGACGAACATTTTAATACCAATTCCACCACCTACCGATGCGTTTAAAACATGGACAAAAGATGTAAATGATATATTGGACAAAATTCGTATAAATTCTATTATTTTATCCAATGAACACAAAAAAACTTATTTTATTTTAGCTGCACGAATCAAATGGTTTCGTATTCCGGTTATTTTTTTATCTGCCATTGGTTCTATTTTTGGTATTGGATTAGGTCCCTATATGGCACAGACTTTTCTGAGTGCGTTATGTTCGGTATTGTCTATGATCGTAGGGTTGATTGGTTCATTGGAGTTATTTTTAGCCATAAGTAACAAAATGGAGAATGAATTGGTACAATCCAAAGAATTATATTTATTGGCGATTGAAATACAAAAAACTTTATTATTGAATATTGAAAATCGTAATGGTGACGGAACGACGTATTTAGAAGACAAATTCAATATTTATTCAAAATTAATAGAAAAATCGTATTTATTAGAATGTAAAATTATGGATGAATTGACACCACTTCCTACCAATTATCGTTCATATAGTAATGTTCAAACCATTGAAAAACAAAAAAAAACGTTGCGTAGTTCTTTGAACACATACATACCATTTCAAAAATCACTGTTTGAACCCAACCTAGATATTCATAAAACGGAAGAAAACAATTCGGTATATGAGCAAGTACGTGATCCAAGAATGTCTGAACAAAATGTGGAGATGTCTATGCGTAAAATGAGTCATGATGTTTGGTCAGGGGACAACCAGAACGTGATAATGCAGAGAGCTTCTGAACGTATTGTGGAGTCATTGGAGAATATGAATTATATTCCAAAAATTCGTCATTTTTCCTCAATATTTCAAACGCCTGCCGAAATATCAGCTTTTAAACTGTCCAATAATATTCATTTTAATTCACTACCATTTCTAAACAATATCAATACAAACGTATCAGGAAAAACTACTAAACACTACTCGCAGATAGGTACTGAAGAAAACCAAATTCGTAGTCAGCGAATTTTACCCGTAATCATTGAAACCGGGCAAGAACTTCTTACAAATAGCTCAGAAGAATCCGATTCACCACCACCTTCGGGTCTGAGAGCATCACCGCCTTCCAATCAGAGAGACATAGTCATTCAACCACGAATTTCAAAGGTGGACAAATCACCACCTTCAGGTCAGAGAGACATTGTTTTACAACCGCGATCAAATGTGGACAAGTCACCACATTCGGGTCAGAGAAATGAAGTTTTACAACCACGATCAAATGTGGACAAATCACCACCTTCAGGTCAGAGAGACATTGTTTTACAACCGCGAGTTTCAAAGGTGGATAAATCACCACCTTTAGGTCAGAGAGATATTGTATTACAACCGCGATCAAATGTGGACAAATCATCACCTTCAGGTCAGAGAGACATTGTATTACAACCGCGATCAAATGTGGACAAATCATCACCTTTAGAACAAAGGATTGGTGAAGCCAGAGAAGTCCTACAACCACGAACTATAAATCAGCAAACAAACACAAATGGCGCCATCAACCCGCACAAAGAAAACCGTTCTGAACGAAACATGGCGGTATCAAAAATACATTTGAATTTAATGAATATTGAAGGTGGTTTGGAATCTAATAGACATCATGATCCGTATCAATACGTAATTAAAAATATTTTTGGAGAAAAAATGTCAACTGTTATACCTGAGAAGTTTGGTCAGGGGGCTTCCGTTCCGAGTAGCCTTCAACAACTAACTTCAGAGGGTGCTTTGCACCCGGAGAAGTTTGGTCAGAGTGACGAAATCCTTCATCAACTAACATCAAATGTGGAAAATGAACATTTACCACAGGAAAAGTTTTGGCAGGGTACAGAAAATAAGCGAGATTATTTGATAATAACCAAGGATTCAAGAGAAACCGAATTAGACCGTTCGGAGTACGAAATTACCAGGGAACAATACAAAATTACTCATCAACCGACGTGTTCAGAGATTTCGTCCATAGAAGATGGAAATTATTGGGTTTCTAATTATGGCAACATAAATAGTCCAAGATGTTCTGGTTCAATATCGTTGACCGATTTGGACGAAAACATGTCTGACCAAACTCATTCGGTAACGAAGTTACCTGCTGAGTTAGTTGTTGAAAACAAAAACACAACTTCTCAGATAAAAAAATCGCATAAATTGGAACAAAAAGTAGACGACTCCGATTTGGTATATGAGTTTACACAAGAATCCTCTGACAAAATTCAATCAGATAATCAACATAGAATACCAGCAACATCTCTGTTGTATTTCAAAAAATTAGTATCGGAAGAAAATTCCAATGTTCATAGAAAAAGTAAGCATCCGAAGAATCCAACGATGACGGAACCTGAACCGAAAAATGATATATATTATTTTCAACAATCAGAAATGAATTTGAATTCGGCGAATCTACGTAAGTTTCATGTACCTAAAACACACAAAACTTCATTGTCTGAACCGTCAATAGGTGACGCCAATAATGGAAATGCCATAAACCAACTGTTATATGATTCGGACGATTCCAATGAACCACAACGCCGTCCGACAAGCTCGTTTACGTTAATGGACAACCAAAGGTCGCGCGGAGGAGCGAAAATGGATGTATTGGTTCACAAAAAAGACAATATTTCTTCTTCAATACATTTTCCAATTCTTCAGATGGACAAAGTCCATCAACAACTAAGTCCTCTGGACAAAAAAAAAAGGTTGACCAGGTCTGAACGAGATTCACTTACATAATACAGAACATCTTGTATACATGAATAAGTTTTGTATAGTCCTGTATGTATTTTGTATTTTTACACAACCAATGATAAAAGAATAATCCGTGAGGTTCTTCCATAATGAATTTTTCCGATGGACACATTACCGTATGAAAGGAAACCACTTTATCGCGTGTCGTGTCAGATATTTTTGATGAATGAACCATATTATGTGCTATGTGTGGTGAAAATAAATTAGAAACATTTTTTTGTTGTTGTTTAAATTCATGATACCATTTTAATGTCTCGTGTAGTGTCACATTAGACTCTATATTATAATCTGTACCCGACAAAACCATAATTTGACGAAAAGTACACATATCCATATGAAGATCGGACAAAATAGATTTCATTACATACAATTCGGTAGTTTGTTTGGTCAATGACAAATTGCGTAATACACGGTCTGTACCATATACAAACATATCCATATCATCACTTAAACATGCCCATGCGCGTTGTGATTTTACATAAGAAACACATAATTCGTCCGACTCACCTACAGCATCAATGAATTCTACTTTATATTCACGCAAAATAGATTTGACACATTGTATATGTTCATAATCTACTTTTAAGAATTGTTTTTTTAATCCAATCAATTGGGATTTTAATTCGTCACTTTCGTCCAATCCGTGTTCTATTTGTTGTAAAATCGTCTTATATTTGTCTTCCGCTTCTAGTTTTTTTTCACGACGTTGATGTAAAAGTGTTTGTTTTTCTTGGGGAGGTTTTCCATCAAAGATGAAAATCGGTTTTATTTTATAATGCAGAAACATACAAACCATACGATTCATTTGTTCTATTAATTTTTCTTCACCAAGAAATTTGTATATGTAAATATACGTATCTATGACAATTGTTTTTCCGGACAATTTTTGCAAAGAAATTGTAGATATGGATGTTTTTTTACACTTGTTAATCAAGTAACGATTTAAGAATTTGATACCCATTTTTTCTTTTCTATTGATATACGTTATTAGGAATGTACATCAATATATTCAATTTTTCTAAATTAAAGAGGCAATATAGGAGCCTTTATAATCTTCAATGCCCGTATGAGTCAAACAAATACTGACATCTGCCCAGATTTCTCCTTGCAAAGAAATCCAGCGTTCACAAAACATCCAGTCTTCGGAAAAATAATGTCCATCACGTACCCCACAATCAAACAATGCGTACGCAAAATTGTTTTCATTTTCAGTCAAAAATCCCACATCATCCTTGTATTTGATTTCAGGATGTGCTTGATGCATAGATTCTATGGTAGACCGCTGTATCAACATGAATCCAGTGGGAATATGACGTACCTGTGTCAAATTATTATCAATTACTAAATTTTTGCTCAAATAGTTGATATTGTACGACAACAAAGAGGATTGAATCATGGCTTCGTCAGACAAAAACAATTTTAAATCGGATTTGTCGCGTTTTTGCAAGATATCTTGTATTGTATTTTGTAAACTGTTCTGATCTGAAGGCGTATCTGCCCTATGGCTAATTAATCGTGACCAATGATATTTTTTCAGTGGATAAATTCCTCCAATAATTCCCTTGTCAGCAAGAATCATTTTTAAAATATCCATCGGATTCCACATCAAATCGTTGTCAATGAATAACATATAGGTCATTTCAGGGTCTCCCATAGCTTTGGCGATTAAATTATTACGCGCCCGAGTAATTAAACTGTCACTTTTACAGAATTCAAATTGTACAGGAAAATTAAACTGATGAAACAATTCCATCGTCATGGTCATTGATTTTATATAATTAACATAACAAACTCCTCCAAAACAGGGTGTAAGAATGTATAATTTAGGTGATTTTTCTTGTACATATTCCAAAATACGAATACATAATTCTTCTTGTGTGTTGACGGGTGTAAGAACAACGTTTTCTGACATATATAATTGTAAAATGTCACAACTTTATGTGGTTTTATCTGACAAGTTGTTGAAGGACTTCTCTGGCTTCGCCAATCCTCTGACCAAAAAAAATATGGAACTTATGTTCCTTATTTTTGATTTTGTATTTTTTATGATTGTTGTTTTGTATTTTTTAGCAAATTTCCATAAATTGTGATGAATAATCTTCCATATACATATTGCCTTCCACTTCTAAATCCATATGTGTATAATCTGGAGAAGGAAGTTGACCACATTCAATGTCATAATTATAACTCCAATATTGGGGAGCATACCACGTATAAGGGTTAACTCCAGCTGTATTTGTTTTACTATAGTTGGTAACAATCCAACGAGAACTAATATTAGGAAACAATACAACATATTTTTCACTTTCCAACATTTTTTGAAATTCATGAGAAGATTTGCTATGATACCAATAATCAAATTCTACGACTACTTTCCATGCACGTGGATCCATGATATGACTCCACGGAATGTCAGAACCAGTGGAGGAAATACCTTTATATACAGTAAAATCTTGTTGAATGATGGGTTCTTGGGACAAACGAGTGTACTGAATATTTACCTTACCTAAATCCATTTGGTCAAATGTATTTACAATATCATCCAAAGAGTGGTTACCTGAAACATACAATGCCAATGCCATGTGTTTGGGCATGGGTAAATCTTCTACAAACACATCACTTGTATTGGGACAAACCATCCAATACAAAGATTCGGTAACGTAGAAACGTGTTTGTTTTGTTTCCATAAGACGTAAACGCAAGTTTTGGGAATGATAACCATTACCCCAAGAATTGAAATAAAGAAAACATGCGTGGTAGACATGTCCATCTTTCTGGTTAATTTTGGGAACGGCTTCAATGCGATCCAGTTTACCAATTTCAAATTTTTGTTCAAATTGGTAAGCGATGTCTTCAAAGGAGAAGCTATCGTCCACATGGGGGACAAACACACTCATTGGTACGGAGTTGGCGGCAAACGATGTCATGATTACTTTGATACGGTTTTGGTACGGTTTTAAATTGATACTTTCCATTTGTTCTTGTAAAAAAGGAAAATCAATTTTTCTTATTGGAACCCAAGGTTCCAATACGTAGGTTCCTTTAGATTGTGACAAAATGAACGATTGGGTCGGCTCCTTCAATAATTTCACCAAACATAGTACGAGCCTTGGTAATAATCTTACGACCATATGTGGGATTTTTTCTATAAAAATCCCACAATTTTCTATTCAATATTTTTGAATAGTTTTTTCTATGATGAGGTAGCCATTGCATAGACAAATACAATTCCAAAAATGGTCGCATGACATTTACTAGATTATCCATAGGAAAATCTTCATGAGGAATTTTTTTAGGAATATAATGTTCCAACATATCTAGAACACCTTCATACAGGTCCTTGAATGTTCCATTTTTTACAAAATTTTTGATGGCATGTTCACGAATCAAATATTCATTTTTCTGATTAAATGATGTTAATTGAAAATCACACGCATAAAATTCATGAATCAAAAATGATATTTTCATGTCTCCACCACAAATAAAAAAATACATATTGTACAAATCGGCTACAGTAAATATTACATTATTATATGGGTTTTTACAATGCAATGGTTCAGCAAAAAAATTCGGAGCGTTTCCTAAAGCTGTATTAAGTATTTGTATTAGATCACGACGATTGAAAAAAAACAGGGAACCATTTTGCAAAACGGACCAAACTTTGCTAACTTTTAAATTGGCAGGAAAAGACAACAAGATGGAAGGAAAGGAATTGGTGACTAAATCACATGTATTGTGTATATGAGCTTTACGATATTTAAATAACCTAGCCAATTTTACAAATCCGTGATGTATTTTTTGTATTTGAGAAAACAATTCTAGATGTTTTTCTTGAAAATGATTCGTAAAGATATTAAAATATACATACGTAAAATAATCATATTTTTTATGATTTATTTCACATGGACGAAATTTTTCGTACATGAAAGAAATACCTAACAGTACATGTTGATTGAACAAAGTTTGGTCAGGAGGCTGCAATCCTCCAACAACTAACTTCAAAGGTGGCTCTGCCACCGGAAAAGTTTGGTCAGGAGGCTGCAATCCTTCAACAACTAACTTCAAAGGTGGCTCTGCCACCGGAAAAGTTTGGTCAGGAGGCTGCAATCCTCCAACAACTAACTTCAAAGGTGGCTCTGCCACCGGAAAAGTTTGGTCAGGAGGCTGCAATCCTTCAACAACTAACTTCAAAGGTGGCTCTGCCACCGGA
>Ga0209777_10001020_pt1 | contig 42662 bp, 43 predicted proteins | sample FrelakmetHBP12HB_FD_187147 | JGI IMG/M metagenome (GOLD analysis project Ga0209777, IMG submission 187147) | Freshwater lake sediment microbial communities from the University of Notre Dame, USA, for methane emissions studies -HBP12 HB (SPAdes)... | ecosystem: Environmental > Aquatic >...
GGTAACGTTCAACTTCCATTCGATATTCAGGCCTGGTGATTTCGTTGACCAGCGGGTGCTCCGGGGCAATGACCATGTACGTCGCTCCGAACATTGTGTCAGGTCTGGTGGTATAGATGCGGAGAGTCTTCGTCGACCCTTTGATTGGAAAATCCACTTCGGCACCCTCCGAACGCCCGATCCAGTTTCGCTGCATTTCGATGATGCCGGGCGACCACTGTAGCTCGTCGAGGTCTTTCGCGAGGCGTTCCGCATACGCCGTGATACGGAGCATCCATTGGCGCATCGTGCGGCGTTCGACCGTGTACCCCTTGCCGACCCATTCATCGACCTCCTCATTGGCAAGAACGGTCCCAAGCTCCGGGCACCAATTGACCGGCATTTCCGACAGATACGCGAGTCGCCTTTCAGAAATGTATTGATACGTTTCTTTCCCGCTCAATCCTGCCGGGATCTGCAGCTCCGATATGGGACGCGCTTTCCGCTTTTCCGGATCGTACCAGGAATTGTAAATCTTGAGGAAAATCCATTGCGTCCATTTATAGTATGCCGGGTCGGTGGTGTTGATTTCTCTCTTCCAGTCATACGACAGACCGAGCATCTTGATTTGACGTTTGAACGTTGCGACATTTTGCTGGGTGGTTATGCGGGGATGAATCCCCGTTCGCATTGCGTAGCGTTCCGCGGGTAAGCCGAAAGCATCCCAGCCCATTGGATGGAGCACGTTGTAACCGCACATCCGTTTGAACCGGCAGTAAATGTCCGTTGCCGTGTACCCTTCGGGGTGTCCAACATGCAATCCTGCTCCAGAGGGGTACGGGTACATATCGAGGACGAAGAGCTTTTGTTTTGACGGATCTTCTGTGACTCTGAACGTGTCGTGGTCGTCCCAATACTGCTGCCACTTACGCTCAATATTGGAAAATGGATAATTCAATGTCTGTCGATAGATTTCTGTACTGAAAATAGCATGAGAACAGAGGAAAAATACGGAATTTGAGAGGGATAAACAAACTGTGGGCTGGAGCGGTGAACACTGAGCTATCGGTGCGAAAGGGCTAAGTTCGAAAGCCGACCAAGCCTTCCGGCAAAGCCGGGTTTCCGGCTAAGGGGAAGGCTGGGTGCAGGACGGGACAGCAGTGGATGCTACTTGAGCAAAATCATTTTCTTTAGGTCAGAGAAATTCTGCGCCTGGATTCGATAGACATAAACCCCGCTGGCTAAGTTTCGTCCATCAAGAGTGGCGGTTCTGTATCCTGCTTCCTGCAATTCGTTGACCAGAGTTGCCACTTCCTGGCCCAGCATGTTGTAAACCTTCAGGGTCACAAGGGATTGTTTCGGGAGCAAGTACGAAATTGTTGTCGTAGGATTGAAAGGATTCGGAAAATTTTGGTACAACTCGAATCGATCCGGTGGATCGACGACGATCTTGATGTTTTTCATCCACGAATCGCCTGCCGGCGAGGTGATTGCAAACTTCAGATCCGTCTCCTTATTGACCGGGGCTGTTTTATCAACCGAGAAATCAAAGTTGAACCCTGTTTCTCGATTGCTGGCGTTGACATTTTGGGCTATTTGAGCATTTGTTGTAATGCGTGTCCAAGCCGGCATAGCAACGGGTGCAGCCTTCGCCCCGGCCAGTAGGCTTGTTTGGCTGGTGTCGACCGTAAGCACTATATGGTTTTTTGTAGAAGCAAAAGGTACATGATGCACAATACTGGGTCCGCTCTCCGGTGACAGCGCGTCCAATACCTTTCTGAGGCGGGACTTGTCTATGGGATTGCCTTTCTTTCTGTGTACCAAAAGGCCCTTATCCGGAGGGGGCCCGTAAAGCTCCACGTACACCTTCTTCATCTCGTCCACGATTTTATGCCTTGCAGCTTTATCGTGAGTTTGCCTCAGTTTATGCACGAGAATAGTGAGACTGTCCTGATACCTCACGCTGACATCTTTGTGGACGATTAGTTGGTGCTCAGGTCGGGAGGGCTTCTTGACACCCTTGCCCTGGACGCATTGTACTACGATAAAAGCGGCCAGCAAAGATGGCAACAGAAATGTTCGACAGGCGATCACTATGGCCGTCAGTTTATTCTTCTGAGCGAGTTGTCTACGACATCGCAGTTGAGTTGTCAACATATTGTTCCCTCTTTCATGTCTATTGCGCACAATCATACCTTCACACTTATTGGCACGGCTGCTTTGCCAGTGGTTGAATGTTGATAATGCCGTTGGTCGAACTTCCGATCTGCACACTGCTCGAATTCGTGAGTTGCAAATTTGACTGACCGGAGCGGACAAGCCAGTACTGTATGTTATTCTCGGCATTTGTCGTGAGTTTCAGCGTGAGCGGAAAGGTTGCCCCTGAAACCACTATGGAGAACACCGTGCTTCCTTGATGGGGAGAAACACTCTGGACTGTTTGTCCAGATTGGAAACTGGCACTCAGCGTTCCCAGACTCAATTGTGAGGCAATGGAATTGTCGGTTAACCCAGATGCAATGGGGCGTAGCGCATTTCGGACAAGAAGGACCTTTTGTGCGCCCTTAGCGTCTGTAAGTGTCAAATGATCGTATGCAGCATCGTTGATGATGCAACATGGCGGCTGGCAATTGAAACTCGCTGAAATAGTATGATTTGAGGTTACATTCTGGAAGGTGTACGTTGAGATTGCACCTTTGGAAACTCCATCAACTACCACGTTACTTATTGTGTAACCAGAGCTTGCTGTGATTGTGAATGTCTGACTGGCTCCGGAACATACGTTGACATTGCCACTTGGATTGATGCTTCCTCCTCCACCTGCTGATGCCGTAATTGTATACCCGATGCATGTAAAGGTCGCTGAGATACTGTGATTTGACGTCACGTTCTGGAACGTGTACGTTGAGATTGCACCTTTGGAAACCCCATCAACAACGACATTGCTGATGTTGAATCCGGTATTGGGCGTGATCGTAAAGGTCTGATTGGTTCCGCAGTACACACCGAATTTGCCGCTAGGGCTAATGCTCCCGCCCGAGCCAGCCCCCGCGTTAATCCAGTACGAAAGACGAGAAAAAGATGCCCAGATCGTGTGATTTGAATTGATGTTCGTAAATGTGTACGTGGTTATGGACCCCATGTTCACGCCATCGACCAGAACCTGACTGACACCGAAACAAGCATTGGGAGTAATCGTGAACATCTGATTTGCACCACACGTGTCTACGACGGTCCCGGATGGGCTAATTGACCCCCACGGGTTGTCTCCGTCTACCGAGGCGCTAATTGTCTCATTATTGACGGCAAAGACTGCTCTCATCGTATGATTCGCTGTAACGTTGGTGAATGTGTAGCTCGTCGTGGAATCTTTCTTCACGCCGTCTACAATAACACTGTCGATACGATAGCAGCCATTAGGTGTAACTGTGAACGATTGATTCGAGCCGCAATTTACAGGTACAGCGCCAGATGGGCTGATAGATCCTCCCGCACCCGCAGACGCAGCGATAGTGTCCTGATTAATCCTGAATGCCGCCCGAATACTGTGGTGTGCCGTGACATTGGTGAACGTATAGCTTGAAACTCCACCTTGATTCGTGCCATCGACAATAACGCTGTCAATGTGGTAACAGGTGTTCGCTGTGACTGTGAACGTTTGATTCGAGCCGCAATTCACAACCACATTGCCTGGCGGGGTGATAGACCCTCCACCACCCGCAGACGCAGCGATAGTGTCCTGGTTGATTTTGAATGCCGTCCGAATGCTGTGGTTTATCGTAACATTTGTGAACGTATAGCTTGAAACTGCACCTTGGTTGGCACCATCGACAATAACGCTGTCGATGTGGTAACAGGTGTACGCCGAGATCGTAAACGTTTGATTCGAGCCGCAATTTACGAAGACAGTGCCAGTCGGGCTGATGGACCCTCCAGAACCCGCAGACGCAGCGATTGTGTCCTGGTTAATCCTAAACGCTGCCCGAATGCTGTGGTGTGCCGTGACATTCGTGAACGTATAGCTTGAAATTCCACCTTGATTGGAGCCATCGACAAGGACGCTGTCAATGTGGTAACAAGAGTTCGCCGTAATCGTGAAGGATTGATTCGAGCCGCAGTTTAGAATCACATTGCCGGATGGGCTGATGGACCCTCCAGAACCCGCAGACGCAGCGATTGTGTCCTGGTTAATGGCAAAGTTTGCCGTGATGTTCTTAGTCGCATTCATCGTCACATTCAGAGGATTCGCTGAGCCGCTCGCATCGCCGGTCCAATTCACAAAGTGATAACAGGGCTTTGGCTTTGCCGTATCCGATACGACCGTGCTCGTGTCATACCAGTGCGAGCCCATCGGATTGGTCGTTCCTTGGGTCGTGTCTGGATTCACGCTTACGGTTAGCAGGAACTGCCTTGTAAAGTTTGCCGTTACATTCTTTGAGGCATTCATTGTCACTGTGATCGGGTTTGTCGAGCCGTTCGCATCCCCGCTCCAATGGTCGAACCGATATCCCGTTTTTGCCGTGGCGGTAATCGTATCAACCGAACTGCTGTCGGACCAGTTATTCGAGCCGCGTGGCCAGGTGGTTCCTGCATTTGTATCCGGACTTGAACTAACGGTCAGCTGGAACTGCGTTCTGAAGTTCGCCGTGAAAGAACTGTCACGAGTCACGGTGATCACATGGGATATCGCACCCCCATCGCTCCAATTCGTCCAGGCAAATTGCTTTCCTGAACTGGACTTAGAAGTCGTTGTCCCCAGTGAATGAACTGTTCCTGAATCCCATGTAAAGCTCTGTGTTGAATTGTGATAGACTCCATCGACTGAATCACCAAGCGCGACGGGATTGGTCTGTACCGTTATCTGTACGACAGCAACAAAATTGGCCGTTACAGTCTTGGCACTGTTCATCGTCACATTGACAGGGTTTGTTGAACCGGTCAGGTCACCGCTCCAGTGGTCGAAGCGGAATCCAGTGTTCGGTGTCGCTGTCACCTGAACCACAGCGTTGCTATCGTACTGATCATGATTCGGATTCTTGGTTACTCCACCTCCATTGGGCGGAACTGTATCGACGGTCAGAGAGTACTGGTCGATGTCAAAGAAAGCGCTGATCATGTGATCGGCTGTGACGTTCCTGAAAGTATAGCTGGGTACTGCTCCAACAGACGTGTCGGCGTTATCGATGTACACTCCGGAAACGTGATAGCCGGTATGCGGGATGATGGTAAATCTGATGCTATCCCCGTAGTTTACAGTGTTGTCTCCTTGGGGGGCGATAGATCCATGTGCCGTATCCGCCGAGGCCGTAATATCATGCTGATTGATGGCGAAGAAGGCATCGATGGTGTGAATGGCGGTTACATTCCGAAATGTATAACTCGTCACTGCCCCAACCGATGTCACGCTGTCGACATACACGCCACTCACATGATAGCCAGTTGCTGGAGTCATCGTAAACGTGATGCTGTCTCCGCAATTGACGACAACATTGCTATCCGGAGTTATACTGCCGTTTGGTCCTCCTGTAGCCGTTATCATGTAGGTATTGATGGCGAAGTTCGCCGTGATATTCCTGTCGGCGCTCATTGTAACATTCAATGGGTTCGTGCTGCTCCCGCCTTGTGGGACATCTCCGCTCCAGTTTACGAAGTGATAGCATGTGTTTGGCACCGCAGTCAATTGAACGACGCTGTTGCTATCGTACTGAGTCCGATCCGGGATTTTCGCTACTCTTCCTCCAAATGACGGCACTGTATCGACAGTCAAAGAGTACTGGTCGATATCGAAGAAGGCGCTGATCATGTGATCGGCGATCGCGTTCCTGAATGTATATCTTGATACTGCTCCAACCGAAGTGTCTGCATTATCGATAAAGACGCCTGAGATGTGATAGCCGATCGCAGGGGCAATGGCAAAAGTGATGCTGTCTCCGGCATTGACCGTGTTATTCCCCAAGGGAACAATGGACCCGTTCTGTCCCTCGGAAGATGTTATTGTAAAAGAGTTCTGTTGCTGTGCGGGTAACTGGCCGGCAAGATATTGAGCGTTGAAGTAGATGAGTGCAAACGCTTCGCTTGTTAATGAACTACTGCTGTCTCGTACGCTTTGCTGCATGACGCTATCGAGCGTTACAAGAGCAGCGGCGCTGTCAGAACGTAGAAGCTCTGCCTTCGTAGAATCCACAAACGCTGAATATTTATCCGCCGTTGGTTGATTACTTATCCATCCGAGCGAGCGGGATTGGCTGATGTAGCCTTTGAGCGTGTCGAGGAAGCTGATACCATCTAATGTTGAAGGTGTATCTTTGGGACCGACGGTGAAGCCCTTTACTGAGTTAGAGAAAATATCGTCAATATCTGCTTGGTCTTGATGCTCAACCGAATGATTTATTATTTCGTGATAGGCTTGAATATAGAATGGTTGAATTACTGGCACGGAAAAAGCTTCTATTGTAAATCCGTCCAATGAATGGCCACGATATATACGGGCTGTGTCAGGATATTCGTCATAGCAGATTAATCGTTCATCTTGTAATCGACCTGATGTCCAGCCAGCAGGAGCAGAATTCTTGAATGAGTCTACGAACTCTTTGACATAAAATGACGCTATCCTTTGATTGCTCGATGGATTATTAAAAAGAGTGTATCCATAATACAACTCTCCAGTCGACTGCTTCCCGACTTTAGCTTTGATTTCAATCTGCAAATTGTTCGCAACTGTGTATACTCTATTTCCAATCTGAGGACAGTTTGCTGACTGCACGTACAAACTATCATTCCAACAAAATACTACAAGTCCCTCAACAATGAACCCACCTTCAGGATCAGGTGACCCGATTTCACCCGTTAACTCAGCAACTCCATTCCCATCAATATCAATCACGGAAAACCCATTAGCATTGATCGCCGTAAAACCCGATGTAGTTAGAGAATTTATTCTTCTTCCTTGAGTACCGTTCCAACTGAATATCCATAAAGCCTCATCCTCCCCTCGACCACCAGTCGTCCATGATGCAAGGATTTCAACTGTACTGTCATTGTTCAGGTCTAAGGTTGCCCAAAAGCGTCCTCCAAAGACCTGACTGTAGAACACGTTAAACGGGTCAGAAAGCCACAGTATTGAGCGATTCTTGAAAATACCCACAGCTTCTCCTCCACCTGTGTCAGCCGTATCATAAGCAGCAAAAAGAAAACATCCCTTAAGGGTTCCATAGGGATCGCTAATTCTTCCATCAGCAACTGCCTCATCGCCGATTGAACTGTCAACATCAACAATTGCAACACCCGAATCCAGCTTGACAGTGTGATTACCGTAGGAAAGAAGCGCAGAAGATATTCCCTCTGCTGCAATTGCGAGCCGTTCTGTTCTTGTTTGGGCTATAGTATAACTTGAGAGAAAAACTGTTAACAGTGCTAAGTGTTTTAAGTAACTCATGAAATTATCCCTTCCGTAATCTTTTTTTACGACAGAGATCGTACAACTTTCCATCCCAGCAATATTTTGTACCTTTGTCTGCAGCCATTCCCCCTGTCTCTGGATCGTATTCCACTTTATCAGAGATTATCTTCATAACTCCGTTTCGGTTGGAGCTATCCAAGGAAAAAGCATCGCCTATTATTATTCCCTCTCCATCGATGACACTCTGTCTATTATGCACCGCATTAATTCTAACCCCTTTGAATCCATTCCAGCTAAATATCCACATGTATTCTTCTACTGCTCTACCACCATATATGAAATGTCCCCCGCTTATAACGATATCAACAGACTTATCCTTATTAAGATCGAGCGTTCCCCAAAAGTACATTCCATTCAGCTGGTCTACAATCATATCGAAGGTATCTGATAACCAGACTATCGAGCTGTTCTTAAGAATTCCAATCGCTGAACCACCACCAGTTGCAGCGGTATCGTATGCAGCAAAAAGAAAACATCCCTTAAGTGTTCCATACGGATCGCTAATTCTACCGTCAGCAACCATCTCATTTCCGATTGAGCTATCAACATCAACAATTGCAACGCTCGAATCCAGTTCGACAGTCTGATTGCGATAGGAAAGAAGCGCAGTTGTAATCATTTGTTTTGCTTTTTTGAGCCGTTCTTGTTTTGTTTGCGCAGCAAGCGCATTAACCGATAGCATAAGGATCATCATTAATATCGAAATCAACATTTTATTCATGTACATACCGTATTTACTTTCTGATTTCATAATCTAATCCTTTCCTACGAACATCTGGACCATACTTAACGTCAACCACAGTTTTAAGTTTACCATTTCCATCATAACCGCCAACATTATATCTCGAAAGCGCCAGACTGTATGTTGAATCCATACCCAATGTCCAGTTGTTTGCACTGGTGACTCTTTCGAACTGCAGTTCACCCGTTAGACACTTTAGAATCTGCGGGATGGTGCATTGGAAAAGCGTATCATTGATATTGAGATACTCAGGAAGATGTTGAGCGCTGCCTCTTGCATAACCTCTGTCATTCGCTGTAGAATATAATATTTGCATTGAACCGTATGAAGAAGCCGTCCTGGTTTGTGCAATTGCAGTATTCAGTAGCCCGCCCTGGTATTTGTAGCGAAGCCAATTGTTCGCTGCATCACGAGCTTCGCCCTCCGCCTCGCTTGAACTCACACCTAATTTCTTAAACTTCTTTTTCTCTGTTTGAAAGATTTTATCCCACTCATTGGAAGGTTTTGTTGCCCAATTTCGCTTATGTTGACTATTAATTCGTGCATAAAGGTCAAGTATAGGGTTGTTCGCAATTGTGCTCGAATATTGTGAAAGCACATCCCAAATAGTTCCTGCATATCCAAGATAATATGTTGATATCGTTGATGAAACATTCTGATGGTTACTCGGAATGGTTGGTGTACCAACAGAACCGTTATCTTGCACCTTATAAATAAAGCTCCCTAAGTATGGAGTATTCTTATTCAATTGTATATACTGTACATCCCAAAATGGCTCGTATCTGTATGCTGGTCTGAATCTACTTTCACGTTTTACAATTCCTTTGATCATCTGGGGGTGTACACCGAACTTTCCTGCATAAGAAATTATCAGTGAATCTAAGTTGTCTGTGCCCCCATAGATGTTTGACGCAGAGTTGTCTGCGTAACCCAGTTTAAAGGGCCTTCCCACCTCAATAGTCCATGAATCCGATTTCCCAGCATAACTAGCGGTCAATTTCACTTTATAGGTTGAGTCTTGCATCCAGTATCGTCCGACGAAGCGGATTTGTTGAGTTGAGTCTAAATTTGCACCGGTGGAATCTTTGTATTCGTAATATACACCAAGCCGCTGTCCTAACCTTACATTATTTGGGTCAGAATATTTTTCTACTCTGAAGGAGACCCCTGTTAGCCCATCGCTTTGGGGTGTACTATGTTCCTCGATTCTTGGTTTATCTGCAACCAGTCTTGCTTGGTAATACTTCGTCTGTCCCAACAAAATTTCCGGCGGCGGCTTCAGCAGCAGCCGGGCAAGGCCATAATGAATAGCGCCTCCAGGATTGATCGTACTCGGAGTGAATCGAGATGAGTTTGTCTTTTGTCCCAGTGTCACCTTGGTCCCAGGAACCGGCGACACCGCGCTGCCAGGCAGTCCGCCCGGCTCTTGGGACGTGAGCTGAATCAATACCTCGGTTGAATCCGGAGCCGTCTCAGAATTGGCGGAATAAAATACGACTGGAAATCCGTTGATCAACGTCCCAGCATCGCTGCTATCGAGGCTATACATCAAACCGAATGTGTCCCCTTGCACAATAGTCCACGATGGGAACCAATCGTTTGGTTGGTCCATCCAGGCACCCCCGGGCTCCCGCACCTGCAGAGTGAGAGAGGTCGTGTCTCCATACGATAATACGGTCGTATCTCCACGCATTGCCTTCCCAGCAACAACACGCACTTCAGATGGCAGCACTGAGAATGTCGTGCTTCCTGGAGCTATGGACCCGTTTTCCGCACTAATTGTCACCGTTAATGGTGTGGACGAGTCAGGATCTTTGCCCCAGGCGTCGAATAAAATGAATAAAGAACTCACCGAGTCGAGAACCGCGCCTGTTCTCCATCTGATCGGATCGTAGAGCACTCCCGTCGTCGTATCGCCGGCGAGCTCGAACTTGTAGTAGGATTCCGGAGGATTATAAACAACGTTTCCGCATGAGTCTAGAATCGATGCATTGATGTACCCTGTTTGCCCATGCGGCACGTCCGAAAGATTATCAAGATCGAAATATGGCGCACCTCCAGGCACACACGGTGGACTTGGTACGAAGAACTCACCCACGACAACATTGTATCGCGTACCGAACACTCGGCCTGCCCACAACCGAAAATCGAGAATAATCATCGTGTCCAGCACTCCGGATAGGTAGACTTTTGCGTCGGCCCCATCCAGCCCAGGGCTCGCATTGGTATCGGCAATTGCATAAAGAGTATAGTATCCGGGTTGTGGATTGCTCTCGATGTATGTCGATTGGCCCTCGTAGAAGACTACCCGATCCCCGTCATAGACGACCCATGTCACCGAATCGGCATAGTTTCCGCTGATGGAATCTGTGAATTCATTGAAACCGTTATCTGTTCGTTCGGCTCACCGACGCCGAGATGGAATGGAGTTTGGGGAGCCCCCAAACCGTAGCTGGAGTCATTAGTCCAGGAAAACACTATAGTCAAATCTGTCGGGTCAGAAGTTACCCGCCTCAAGGCGTGGGGCGTAAGCGATAACTTTTCCTTGATCGTCACTTGCCCGACAGGAGGGGGAGAAGTAAATAACGAAAGGATTGTGACAACAAGACTTAGGACAAGAATACAGTGCCTACACATAGACAGCCCCTTCCAAAATTAAGTCCTCACCGCCAATGGAAACACACCCAGAACCTCGTCCTTGCACGCAAGCACATCGTGCAAGCTCCAGCCATCCGCCCGAAGATTCGCATTACTACTTTGCGAATTTACAGCAATAATCGTGCCTATGGCTTCTCCGAAAAAGGTGATTTTCCAGAAAGAATGAGGCAGTCCTGATCGTCTCTCTTCTCAGGGTTGAGATAGCCATATCGATTAGTGTGTCAGGGGTGAGGGTAGCGAGTGACGTAACGATCCAAGGACTTACTAAAACTATTTGAGTGACACGAGATGAGGGCTTCGGCCCCCGGCTCACGCGGCTTCCGGCTGAAAAAACAACTCCCCGCCCGACATGGTCGAACGGGGAGTTAAGAACGCCTGCGTAAACCTTTCAGAATTTCTTTTCTTCGACAGCAGGAGGCAACGTTTCACCTTTCGCCTTGGCTTCCTTCGCTTGCCTGGCGCCCCTGGCAGATTTCTCCTTCTTCTTTTTCTTCTCCGCCGGCGCAGCTTTTTCCTGACCTGTGTTGAAATCCACAAGCTCCAGAACCGCAACATCGGCGCCGTCGCCCTGGCGCTGGCCCAATTTCACCACACGCGTGTAGCCGCCATTCCTATTGGCAACTTTCTGGGCGATTTCCGTAAAGAGCTCCTTGATCACTTCCCGGTCCTTGATGTACCTGGCAATTTCACGGCGAGCATGGACGTTCTTCTTGTCACCTTCCAAACTCGCGGCCTTCTTGGCGCGCGTGATAATCTGTTCCACGACAACCCGTGTTTCTTTCGCTTTCGCGAGCGTTGTGCGAATCTTTTTGTGACGCAGCAGCGCGGTCGAAAGAGCGATCAACGTCGCCTTGCGATGGCTTGCCGTTCGTTTGAGTTTTCGTCCTGCTTTGCGGTGTCGCATACTGTCGTTTTCTCTTTTTAATTGGTGCTGTCTTTGAGATACTTGTCTACGTCCATACCGAAGCTCAGGCCGAACCCTTCGATAATTTCGGTGAGCTCGGAAAGGGATTTCCGTCCGAAGTTGCGAAACTTCAGAAGCTCGGGCTCCTCTTTCCGGACGAGGTCGGCGAGCGTTTTGATATTCGCAGCGCGCAAACAATTGTGCGACCGTACCGAAAGCTCCAGGTCCTCGATGCTCATTTGCAGGATCTTCCGGACACGGGCAAACTCGGAGTCCTTCTCCTTCATGTCTTCCGTCGATTCGCCTTCCACGTTGAACTTCAGGAACAACTGCACGTGGTCGTCGAGGATCTTTGCCGATTCAGCCAGCGCGTCGTCGGGTGCTACCGAGCCGTCTGTTTCAACTTCCAGGATCAGCTTTTCGTAGTCCGTTTGCTGGCCGACCCTCGTCTGTTCGACGAAGTACCGAACGTTCTTGATAGGTGTATAGATGGAGTCGATTGCGATGGTGCCGACCGGATAGTCGGATTTCTTGTTTTCTTCCGACGGAACATACCCTTTGCCCCGGCCGACGTAGAGCTCGATGTCCAGCTCTGCGCCGCTGTTCAACGTGGCAAGGTGAAGCTCAGGATTAAGAATCTCTATTTCCGGATTTGCCTTCTGGATATCGGCTGCCGTGAGTTCTTTGGGTCCTTTCAGTGAGATCTCAACCTTGCTCACCTTCTTGTTGACGAGTTTCATGCGGACGCTCTTGAGGTTCAGAATGAGCTCCGCCACATCTTCCACAACGCCGGGAATCGTCGAAAACTCGTGCAGGACGCCTTCGATCCGGATCGCGCTGATTGCAGTTCCTGAAAGTGAAGACAGGAGCACGCGCCGGAAAACGTTGCCGATCGTGACGGCAAATCCTTTTTCCAGTGGCTGCAAAACAAAACGACCGTAGGTATCCGTATAACTCGCTTCGTCCAGTTGAATCTTCTCCGGCATCTGAATATTTGGTGTTACCATACTTCGCCTTTTCCCAAATTGATCCAACAATTGTTACTTTGAATAGAGCTCAACGACGAGTTGCTCGTTCGCGTTGAGCGGTATATCAGCCCGCTCCGGCACATTTAAAAACGTTCCCACCATTGAAGCTTTATCAAGGTTAAGCCATGGAGGCAGCATGTTATCCTTGATACGCTTCATTGACGAATGGATGACTTCAAGCTTCTTGCTTTTATCGCACACCTGAACGGCGTCGCCCGGTTTCAAGAGATACGCCGGTGCATTCACGATACGATTGTTGACCATTAGATGGCCATGGGTTACAAGTTGACGCGCGGATTTGCGGGAAGGCGCGAGCCCCAGCCGGTACACGACGTTATCGAGCCGGCTTTCAAGCAATTTCACCAGACTCTCACCCGTGCGGCCGGTCTGATGAAGAGCTTCCTCAAAATAGTTCCGAAATTGTTTTTCCATCAGGCCGTACATTCTTCGAATCTTCTGTTTCTCGCGAAGCTGAACACCGTATTCAGAAATCTTCTGTCTCCGGGTTTGTCCGTGTTGTCCCGGCGGATATCCTCTCCGCTCCACCGGGCATTTCTCGGTAAAGCACTTTGTTCCTTTGAGAAAAAGCTTCTGCCGTTCACGCCGGCACAGTCTGCAACTTGCTTCGATATATCTTCCCATACAATCCTTGATTTAATGAATGTTACGTATACATTCCATCGTTCTTAGACGCGACGGCGCTTGGGGGGCCGGCAGCCGTTGTGAGGAATCGGAGTGACATCGCGGATACTCAGAATTTCCAGCCCCACGGTTTGCAGTGAACGAACGCCCGCCTCGCGTCCGGATCCCGGACCTCTGACGAACACATCCACCTTCCGCAATCCGAGGTCGTAAGCTTCCTTCGCCGCGGCTTCCGCCGTCACCTGGGCGGCAAAGGGCGTATTCTTCCGGGAACCCTTGAACGCGTTCCGTCCGGCCGACGACCAACTGATGACATTTCCGTAGACGTCCGTGATCGTGACGATTACGTTGTTGAATGTCGCTTTGATGTATGCTTTTCCCGTCAGCTCGATGTGAATCTTCTTTTTCTTCTTTACCGTCGCCGCTGGCGCGGGTGTTCCTGCTGCTTGTTTTCCCATTATGGTCTCCGAGTATTACTTCTTCGCGATTGCTTTCTTCTTTCCAGCAACTGTCTTGCGCTTACCTTTGCGCGTGCGGGCGTTGGTTCGTGTTCGCTGTCCGCGAACCGGCAGGCCCTTGCGGTGCCGCAATCCCCGATAACAATTAATGTCCATCAATCTCTTGAGGTTCATCTGGACCTCGCTTCGAAGAGCTCCCTCCACCTTGTAATCGCTGGTGATGATTGCGCGGATCTTCGAGACTTCCTCGTCCGTGAGGTCGCCGACGTGCTTACCCCAATCGACACCGGCCTGCGTTAGAATCTTCTTGGCGCTGGTTCTTCCCAGACCGAGAATGTAGGTCAGACCGATCTCAGCTCTCTTCTGCTTCGGTAAATCTACACCTGCAATACGAGCCACTGCATGTTTCCTTTCTTCGTTCCTTTAAGAGTCAAAATCCTTATCCCTGTCGCTGTCGATGCTTCGGGTTTTTGCAAATGACCCGCACGACACCTTTGCGACGGATAATCTTACAATTATCACAAATGCGTTTTACAGATGAGCGAACTTTCATACGTTTCCTTACTTGTACCTGTACGTGATGCGACCTTTGCTTAAGTCATACGGCGACATTTCAATGGTGACCCTGTCGCCGACTAAAATCTTGATATAATTCATTCTCATTTTTCCGGAAATCACCGCAAGCACTTCATGACCATTATCGAGCTTCACGCGGAACATCGCATTGGGCAATGTCTCCGTGATGATGCCGTCCATCGTGATCGGTCCCTGTTTCGCCATGCCGCCCGCTATCGTGTGAGAATTTCCGGAGCGTTCTCCGTCACCAGCACGGTGTGCTCAAAGTGTGCCGACGGTTGTCCATCATGCGTCCGCACCGTCCACCCGTCGGCATCAACGCGAACGCGAAAAGTTCCGGCATTGACCATCGGTTCGATCGCTATCGTCATGCCGCTCTTAAGCTTCGGGCTCGATGTCGAGTCCACGAAGTTCGGAATCGGCGGTTCTTCGTGCAGGTTCTTGCCGACGCCATGACCCACCAGGTCCCTCACCACCGAAAAGCCCGCGCTTTCAACATGCTGCTGTACTGCCGCCGAGATATCGCGGACATGCTTTCCGGCGCGTGCCTGCTCGATGCCCTTGTAGAGCGATTCTTCCGTGACTCTCATCAGCCGGAGCTTGTCTTCCCTCACTCTACCTACCTCGAACGTCCAGGCGCCGTCACCATAATACCCATTCTTTCGGACCCCCACGTCGACGGAGACGATTTCGCCTTCGTGAAGAGGACGGCCGCCGGGGATACCGTGCACAACCTCATCGTCGACCGAAGTGCAGATGCTCGCCGGGTACAGGTTGTTCTTGTCGAAACCATAACCTTTGAACGCGGGTTCACCACCTTGCATCAGGATAAATTCCTCCGCAAGTTTGTCCAATTCTTTTGTCGTGACACCCGGTCGCAGAGCCCCCTTTAGCAATCGCAATACCTCCGCCACAATCCGGCAGCTTTCGCGCATCAACTCGATTTCGTGAGACGATTTTATTATTTCCTTTCCCAAGGAATGCTCTTCATCATCCCGACTAAAATCTTCTGCCTTTGATTTTTCCGCTCTTCATGAATCCGTCGTAGTGACGCATCAGCAAATGCGACTCGATTTGTTGAAGCGTGTCGAGGCCGACGCCCACGACGATCAACAAACTCGTGCCGCCGAAGAAACTGGCAAAATTGGAGGTGACACCCATCCTGACCATGAACGCCGGCAGGATGGCGACGATAGCGAGAAAGATCGAACCGGGCAGCGTGATCTTCGTCAGGACATTGTCGATAAAATCAGAAGTATTCTTCCCGGGCCGAATGCCGGGGATAAAACCGCCTTGTTTCTGCATCGTCTCGGCAACATCCTTCGGATTGAAGGCCACCGCGGTGTAAAAGTACGTGAAAAAGACAATCATCAACCCGTACGCGATGGAGTACGTGGCCGACGTATAATCGAAATAGTGCGAAATGCTCTGCATGAATTCACTGTCGGGGAAGAACGTCAGAATCGTGTTCGGGATGAACATGATAGACTGCGCGAAAATGATCGGCATTACTCCCGCGGTGTTTACCCGCATCGGGATGTACTGCGTGACTCCGCCGTACACCTTGCGTCCCACAACCCGCTTTGCATACTGCACCGGAATGCGGCGCGTGGCCTGGGTCACCATGACGATGCCGGCGACAATAACGACCATCAACCCGACAATGATCAGCTCGATGATAATTCCCCGTGCGCCGGAGCTTACCAACTGATATTCATCGAGAACGGCATGCGGGAACCTTGCGATGATACCGATGAAAATAATGAGAGAGATACCGTTCCCGATGCCGCGCTCAGTGATCTGTTCTCCCAGCCACATCATGAAAATCGTTCCGGCCGTCAGGATGATCATCGTTGAAAAATGGAACAGGAAGCTCGACACTTGAGGAGAGATGATGGGAACGCCTGCCGCCGTCATGCTCGCTAATTTGACGCTCACACCCCACGCCTGGAGCAATGAGATAAACACAGTGCCGTAGCGCGTCAACTGGTTGATTTTCTTTCGCCCTTCCTCTCCCTCTTTGGTGAGCTTCTGGAAGTACGGGATGACCGCGCCGAGGAGCTGGATGATGATGGAAGCGCTGATGTAGGGCATGATGCCGAGGGCGAAAATCGCCGCATTGCTGAATGCCCCTCCGACGAACAGGTCATACAATCCAAACAATGTGTTGGAGGCCTGCGAGCGGACCGCTTGCTCCAATATTTTTGCGTCGATACCGGGCAGCGTGACATGCGACCCGAATCGCACAACGATCAGCAAGGCCGCTGTGAATAGGATGCGCTGACGAAGTTCTTGAATCTTGAATATGTTTCGAAAACTTTCGCTAAGTTTGGCCATTCCTTATAGTCGATTAGGCTGTTGCACGTTGTACTACTTTTGCCGTACCGCCCGCGGCTTCAATTTTCTTCTTCGCCGACGCGCTGAACGCGTGGGCGCTCACGTCCAGTTTGGACTTCAACTCACCATTTCCCAGGATCTTCACCGGAGCTGATCTTTTCGCCACTGCCCCTGTCGCAAACAGGACTTCGGGGTTCACTGCCGAGTCTGGCAGTTTTCCCTTCGCGACCAGAACGTCGAGCGTGCTCACGTTGACCACCTGGTACTCCACCTTGAATGGACTCGTGAAACCGAATTTCGGAACCCGGCGAATCAACGGCATCTGACCGCCTTCGAACCACGGACGGAAGTTGGCCCCGGAACGTGAATGCTGTCCCTTGTGGCCGCGCGTCGAAGTCCCGCCATGGCCAGAGCCCTGCCCGCGCGCAATCCGTTTCGTCCGCTTACGGGAACCTTCCGCGAATTTGAGATTATTCAAGAATGATTTTGCCATAGAGTTTGGACCGAATCGTTCCGTACGAACTCTCCGGTTCTTATCCTTCGTTTAATTCTTCGATTTTAACGAGATGCTTTATTTTCTCAATCATTCCCCTGATCTGGGGTGAATCGCCTTTTACAACGGAGTAATTCGGTCGGCCAAGGCCCAGCGCTTTGATCGTCAGTTTTTGTTTCTTCAGACAATCGAGCTGGCTAACGACTTGCGTTATTCGAATCTTTTTCGACATATCGGATATCAATTCGTATTCGGTGTACTCTGAGTTCCAAACAATTCGTGCAAGGAAATTCCCCGGCGTTCCGCGACGGTCCGGGCATCCGCAAGAGCCAACAGCGCTGTCATCGTCGCCTTCACCACGTTGTGCGGATTCGTCGACCCTATGGATTTCGTCAAGACATCCTTCACCCCGGCCATTTCCAGAACTGCGCGAACGCCGCCGCCGGCGATGAGTCCCGTTCCGGGAGATGCGGGTTTGAGGAGAACTCTCGACGACCTGAACTTCGCAAGAATTTCGTGAGGGATCGTTCCCTTGACGATGTTCACCTTGACGACGTTCTTCTTGGCATCGTCGACGCCTTTGGCGATGGCATCCTGGACCTCGTTCGCTTTGCCGAGTCCGGCTCCCACATGCCCGCGGCCGTCGCCGACCACGACGATGGCGCTAAAGCTGAACCGCTTGCCGCCCTTGACGACCTTGGCGACGCGATTGATGTATACCAGCTTGTCCTTTAATTCCAACTCACTCGTTCTGATTCTCGCCAATTATCTAAGCTCCAAATCTGTCATTGTGATTGCTTGTCTGTTGTACAACTACTTCCGATGCCGGTTTGCTCTGTCGAGAAACGCTGCTGCCGGGGGAGGATTCGAACCACCACTGGCGGCTCCAAAGGCCGCTGTCCTGCCATTAGACGACCCGGCAAGAATAACCACTGGAGTGCCACTCCCGCCCCGGGCAACGCCCAGGCCGGGACCGGTACCGACACTACAGTTCCAATCCACCTTCGCGTGCACCATCAGCCAGCGCCTTAACGATACCGTGATACAGATATCCGTTCCGGTCAAAAACAACTTTGCGGATGTTGCTTCCGAGAGCTCTCTTTGCGACAAGAACTCCGACCTGCTTCGCGAGATTCCTGTTGCCTTTCACCTGCTTCAGCTCATCACGGATATCTTTCGACAAGGTTGAAACCGCCAGCAACGTCTTTCTTTGAGAATCGTCCACGATCTGAGCGTAGAGGTGTTTCAGACTCCGGTACACCGTCAGGCGCGGTCGATCCACCGTTCCGCGGACTTCCTTACGGATATGCTTCTTGATGCGAAGCCTGCGCGCTTGTTTCGTTGACTTGATCATGTTATGCCTTCGCTCCCGCTGCACCAGCCGCTGCCGCAGCCTTTCCAGCTTTACGTCGGATGTACTCGCCTTCGTACTTCACACCTTTGCCCTTGTACGGCTCCGGCGGACGGAAAGAGCGAATTTTCGCCGCAACCTGTCCGACAAGTTGTTTATCGAACCCCGAAATGACTATGCTCGTCGGTTGGGGAACTTCAATCTTGATGTTCACCGGAGGAACGAACAGAATCGGATGGGAGTAACCGAGCGCGAGCTGGAGCTTTTTCCCCTTCAATTCCGCCTTATATCCGACTCCGACAATCTCGAGTTTTCGTTGAAATCCTTCCGTGACGCCCTTGACCATATTATTCACAAGCGCGCGCCATGTTCCGTGGAGCGCCCTGAGCGCTTTCTCATCCTTCGAGCGCTTCAAGATAATCTCGGATGCGGTTACCTCAACACCGATGGAGGACGGGACGACCGCAGACAGCTCCCCTTTCGGACCGCTGATACGGATTGCTCCATCCTTATTTTCTACTTTCACCCCTTTGACGAGGGGAACTGGTTTTCGTCCTATACGTGACAATGCTGTCTCCTAAAAAACAATCGTTACCAAATATGGCAGATTACTTCACCGCCGAAATGCTGTTCCTTTGCCTGGCGGTCGGTCAGGATGCCTTTTGACGTCGAAATCACCGCGATGCCGAGGCCGTTCAGTACGCGGGGCAATTCCTTCGAAGAAACGTAGACGCGGCGACCGGGGGTGCTGATCCGTTTGAGTCCACTGATCACACTCTTTCCGTCCGTATAGCGGAGAGCTATCCGCAGGAGGCCCTGTTTGTTGTCTTCGATTTCAGTATATCCCGAAATGTATTTATGCTCTGCGAGAATCTTCGACAATGCGCGTTTCATGTTTGTTGCAGGCACGTCGACTTTCTTGTGCTTGGCACGGACCGCGTTTCGAATTCGCGTCAAGTAATCTGAGATTGGATCTGTTGATGTCATCATAGTGTGTTGTTCCTTACCAACTCGCCTTGAGAACACCCGGAATTTTTCCATCGAGTGCCATTTTTCGGAAGCAAATCCGGCACACGCCGAACTTTCGCATATACGCCCGCGGGCGCCCGCAAATATTGCAGCGAAAATGCTTCCTCACCGCATACTTCGGAGTCCTCTTTGCTTTGACCACCATTGCTAATCGTGCCATGTAATCTCCGTTATTCGATGAATCTAACTGACTTGATCCTGAATGACTTCCTGACGCTTGACGAACGGCATACCGAAGTTTTTGAGCAACTCGTAGGCCTCTTCGTCGGTCCGTGCGGTTGTCACGAATGTTATATCCATACCGAAAATCTTCGTCACCTTGTCGACGTCGATCTCCGGGAAGATGATATGTTCCTTCACGCCGATCGTATAGTTCCCGCGCCCGTCGAAGGACTTGTCCGACATCCCGCGAAAGTCACGAATTCTTGGAACAGCGATACTGATAAACCTGTCCATGAACTCATACATCCGCTGGCGCCGCAAGGTCAGCCTGGTTGCGATCGGCACACCCGCCCGCAGCTTGAAGTTCGAAATCGCCTTCTTCGCTTTCATGATGACCGGTTTTTGCGCCACGATGAGCTCCAGGTCCTTGACGACAGCGTCCAGGAGTTTCGGGTCCTGGGTTGCCTGACCGACACCGACGTTGATGGATATTTTATGAAGCTTCGGAACTTCCATCGGGTTCTTGTAGTGGAACCTTTTCATCAGTTCGGGCACGATGCTTTTCTGGTACAACTCAAAGAGACGCGGAGTTACGCCGCGTTCCTGCCCTGTCGGTTTCTTCTCGGGAGCCTTTTTTTCGGTTGCTGGTTTCTTTTCTTTCGCCATGCGTCAATAAAGGGTTAAAACATTTCTTCGCACTTGCGGCAGATACGCATTCTGCGCGTCTTGCCGGTGGCGGTGTCGATTACAGGTTTACGGCCCACGCGCGCCGGCTTGCTGCACTTCGGACACACCACCATGACGTTCGCCACGGAGATCGGTGCTTCTTTCTGGACGATACCGCCCTGGATGTTCTTCTGCGACGGACGTGAATGCCGTTTGATGATATTAACACCTTCCACGATCACACGGTCGACATCCGGGAACACCTTCAGCACTTTGCCCGTCTTTCCCCGTGCGTTTCCGGCGACCACCACGACACTATCATTTTTATGAACGTTCATTTCGATTCTCAGTATGAGTTACAATACTTCCGGCGCGAGGGAGATGATTTTCATGAAGTTCTTATCACGCAACTCCCGGGCAACGGGACCAAAAATTCGGGTGCCGCGCGGTTCACCCTGAGGGTTGAGCAGCACGGCTGCGTTTTCATCGAACCGGATATACGAGCCGTCCTTGCGCCGCGTTTCCTTCGTCGCACGGACGATAACCGCCCGCGAAACTTCTCCTTTTTTCACAGTCGCCCCGGGGATGGCGCTTTTCACGGAGACAACAATCACGTCTCCGAGGCCCGCATACCGCCTGTCGTGTCCACCGAGGACACGGATACAGCGGACCTTTTTCGCGCCCGAATTATCCGCAACGACTAAATTCGTTTCTTCCTGGATCATAGTTATTTCGCTTTTTCAAGAATCTCAACCAGGCGCCAGCGCTTCTGTTTGCTCAGAGGCCTTGTTTCCATAATTTTCACGAGGTCGCCGATCCCCGCCTGCTGTTGTTCGTCATGGGCCATCAGTTTCGTTGTCAGAGTACGGTATTTCTTGTACAACGGATGCTGGACGCGCCGTTCAATTACAACAACGATACTCTTCTGCATCTTGTTGCTCAGGACTTTCCCGATTCTCAGTTTGCGCTTTGTTGTTCGTTCACTCATGCTTGTACTTTGCTTTTCTCTTCAGGTTGGGATGCGCGCGCCGCCGGGGGTCCCTGTGTACGAGGTTTTCCCGATTCGATTTCGTTCAAGACAGTCTTCATCCTTGCAATCATGCGTCGAACGGTTCTTATCTTGATCGGACTTTCCAGTTGACTCGTCGCCTTCTGAAATCGCAAGTGCGCGAGATTTTCTTCTTCCTCGGTGACGCGCTTGCGCAGTTCATGTTCCGGTAGATCTCTAATCTCAAGAATTTTCATGTTTTACCTTCAACTTCACGCACCCATGATCGATGGACGGACGACCATCTTCGTCTTGATGGGCAGCTTATGCGCCGCAAGGTTCATCGCTTCTTCGGCGGCGGCGTGGTTAACGCCACCTAATTCAAACATGATTGTTCCGGGTTTCACGACAGCGACCCAGAACTCCGGAGTTCCCTTTCCGCTGCCCATACGGGTCTCGGCCGGTTTTTTGGTAACGGGTTTATCCGGGAAAATGCGAATCCAGACTTTACCTTCGCGCTTCATGAGGCGGGTCAGAGCAACGCGGGCGGCTTCAATTTGCCGCTGCGTGATCCACCCCGGGGCCAAGGCCTTCAGTCCATAATCGCCAAACGACAGGGTCGCGCCCCGTGTTGCCTTCCCCTTCATCCTGCCGCGCTGCGTTTTTCTGTATTTTACACGTTTTGGTAGTAGCACTTGCGTTCAGAGGTTTTTATTTTACTGATTTATCGAGAACTTCGCCGCGGCAAACCCACACCTTGACTCCGATGGTGCCGTAGATCGTCATCGCCGTCGCCTGGGCGTAATCAATATCGGCGCGGATCGTGTGAAGAGGAATGCGACCGTCTTTGTATTGCTCGGTGCGTGCGATTTCCCCGCCGCCCAATCGCCCGGCGCACATGACGCGAATTCCTTCGGCGCCCATGCGCATGGCGGATGTGATCGCGGTCTTCATCGCCCTGCGAAACGAAATCCGCCCCTCAATCTGTGTCGCGATCGTCTCTGCGAGCAGGTACGCGTCGAGTTCCGGACGTTTGATTTCGTTGATCATGATCTTGATTTCTTTGCTCGTTACTTTCTTGAGCTCTTCTTCCAACTGAGTAATTTCTTTTCCACTACGGCCGATCACAACACCGGGACGCGATGTGTGAATCGTGATGGTTGCCCGCTTTGGTGTTCGTTCGATCAAGACGCGCGAAATTCCCGCTTTCTTAAACCGATTATGGATGTAACTTCGAATTTTGATATCTTCCTGAAGCTTGTCGGCAAAATCTCTTTCGTCATACCAATTTGAATCCCAGGTTCGTATCGTCCCAAGACGAAAACCAAGCGGATGTACTTTTTGTCCCAATCGATCTCCTAACTCTCTTTTGTTTCCTTGACTGGTTTAGCTGCTTTTACAGATTCTTTGACTGGTTTAGCTTCTTTTGTAGATTCTTTGACTTTTGGAGCAACGGCCTTCTTCTCTTTTTGCGCTTTCTGCGCTACTACAATCGTCACATGATTCGAACGCTTGACTATTCGATACGCCCGTCCCATCGGCGCGGGGAGAACACGCTTCATCGAGGGACCGCAATCGACAAACGCTTCTTTGACGTATATTTCGTTCGTCTCCAGACGACTTCCTTCATCCTTGTTGTGGATGTTTGAGACCACGGAACGCAGAACCTTCTCCGCCGCTCGCGCTGAGTGCTTCGGCGAGAAATGGAGAATCGTCAATGCTTCATCGACGGACTTGCCGCGAATGAGGTCGATCACCAATCGCATTTTCCGCGGTGACGAACCGATATATCGACATATTGCTCGCGCTTCTAACATGTGCATCAACCTCCCGCCGACGTTGTTTCTTCACTCTTCAATCCCGGGTGAGCGCGGAAGATTCGTGTCGGGGCGAATTCACCGAGTTTATGGCCGACCATACCTTCGTGGATATAGACGGGGATAAATTTATTACCGTTATGGACAGCAAACGTATGCCCGACGAAATCGGGCGTGATCGTGGACGAACGCGACCATGTCTTAATGATCTTTTTCTGTCCGGATTTGCTCATCGCTTCCACTTTCCCGAGAAGCTTGGCATCCACGTAGGGACCTTTTTTAATTGACCGACTCATACTCTCTTGACAACCTCAGGATCGACGTTTCACAATGTATTTATTTGACTGCAATTTATGGCGGCGTGTTTTCTTGCCTTTCGTATGCCATCCCCAGGGGGAAACGGGATGCGGATTGCCCTGCGGCGATTTCCCTTCGCCGCCGCCGTGCGGATGGTCGACAGGATTCATTACAACACCGCGCGACTGGGGACGAATACCCATCCACCGTGAGCGGCCTGCCTTACCGACGCTTATATTCTCATGTTCGATGTTACTGACAATTCCGATCGTTGCATAGCACCCGCTCAGGAAATTGCGAATCTCCCCGGACGGCAATCGCAACTGGGCGAATTTTCCCTCTTTCGCCATGACCTGGATCGATGCTCCGGCACTTCTGGCGAGCTGAGCGCCCTTCCCTACGCGGAACTCGACATTGTGGACGAAGGTTCCTACAGGAATATTTGAAAGGGGCATTGAATTACCGACCTTAATGTCCGCATCCGGACTCGAAACGATTCGATCGCCGACTTTCAAGCCGTCGGGAGCGATCATGTACCGCTTCTCGCCGTCTTTGTACATCAACAAAGCAATTCGCGCCGAACGATTCGGGTCATACTCAATGGCCGTCACCTTTGCTTCAATTCCGATCTTATCCCGCTTGAAGTCGATAACGCGATAGAAGCGTTTGTGGCCGCCGCCGCGGTGTCGCGAAGTGATATGCCCGTTGGTGTTCCTGCCGCCGGATTTCTTCAGCGGCTCCAAGAGAGATTTTTCTGGTTTTGACTTGGTAATCTCTTCGAACGTCGGAATCGTCATCCAACGGGTGCCGGGCGTAACTGGTTTGAGTATTCGAATTCCCATGGTTGCGCGTCGTTTTTGTCGTTACACGTTCTCGAAAAACTCTATTTTTTCGCCTTCTTTGACCGTCACGATCGCCTTCTTGAACTGCGACGTCTTGCCGGAGAATCTTCCCCGCTTCGTGAGCTGGGTCTTCGTCTTTCCGCCATAGTTGACCGTTCGTACATTCGTTACCGTGACACTAAACTTTTTTGAAACGGCGCGGGCAATGTCCACCTTGTTCGCGTTCAAATCGACTTCGAATACGTACTGGCGTTTGCCCTGCAGTTTCGTGGACTTTTCCGTGACAATAGGGCGATAGATTATGCCGACCATAGACGATTAATCGTGAAATGTGTTTTCCAAAACTTCAACAGCACTTTTTTGAAACACGATGCAGTGATTGTCGAGAATTTCATACGTCGAAGCTTTCGACGCTTCAACGACATTCACTCCCGGGATATTCCTTCCGGATTTCACCACCGCAAGGTCCGTCTTCGGAACAAGCAACAGCACCTTCTTCCCGGCGAGGCCAAGCCCTTTCAGGACGCCGGCGAATTCCTTCGTCGCCGGTGAATCAAAGGAAAAATCTTCCACGATCTTGATGCCGCCGTCTTTCGCTTTGTGACTCAGCGCGGACTTACGCGCAAGCTGCCTGATCTGCTTCGGGAGCTTTGACGAATAATCCCGGGGCTGGGGCCCGAAAATCGTGCCGCCGCCTTTCCACAGGGGAGAACGGACCGCGCCGACTCTGGCCCGACCGGTATGCTTCTGTTTCCACAATTTCTTTCCGCTCCCGCTCACTTCACCATACGTCTTTGTCTTGTGAGTTCCCTGCCGTTGATTCGCCTGGTAGACGGTCACCGCCTGATAGATGGCGTGGTCGTTCGGCGTAATCTCAAAGATCGCGGGGGAGAGCTTTACTTTCTCACCCGTCGGCGTTCCGTCTTTTTTAAATACTTCGAGTTCCATGAAAATTCCAGTCTTGATTACCGCTCTTTGAGGATTTGAACATAACTATTATTGTAGCCGGGCACCGACCCTCGAACCAGGAGCAGATTTGATTCAGGGATGACACGGACGACACGAAGGTTTTTCGCCGTCCTTCGCTCTCCGCCCATCCGACCCGCCATGCGCATCCCTTTGAGAACACGCGAGGGATACGAGCTTGAGCCGATGGATCCCGGCGCGCGCACCCGGTCGCTCTGGCCGTGGGTTCGAACGCCGCCGCCAAAATGATGACGTTTGACGACGCCCTGAAATCCTTTTCCCTTCGACGTACCGACAACGGACACGACATCTCCCTGCGCGAAGACCGCATCGACTTTGATTTCATCGCCCGACTTGAACTTGTCGATTTCGAAACCCTGGAATTCCAGAAGGACTTTCTTCGGTTTCATTCCGGCTTTCGCGAAATGTCCTTTCAAGGGCTTATTCACGCGGCGCTCTTTCTTCTCATCGAACCCGAGCTGGAGCGCCTCATATCCGTCCTTCTGCTTCGTCTTGACCTGGGCGACGACGCAGGGGCCGGCTTCGATGACAGTGCAAGAGATCGACTCGCCTTTGTCGTCGAAAACATTTGTCATTCCTATTTTTTTCCCAAGAATACCTTGCATACTACAAAAAACACCTCAAGTGCGATTGTTGTCTAAGAATGTAAAAGAGCTGCTGAAGTGTATACAGATGGGATTAAACTTCAGACTTTGATTTCCACATCAACACCCGCAGGAAGCTCGAGCTTCATCAGCGAGTCGACCGTTTTATTGGAAGAATTGAAGATGTCGATCAGGCGTTTGTGGGCCTTCAACTCAAATTGCTCACGGGATTTCTTGTCCACATTCGGAGAACGCAGCACGGTAAACAGCGTGCGTTTTGTAGGTAACGGAATGGGTCCCGAAACCACCGCGCCGGTCGATTTGACCGTCTTAATGATCTTCTCGGCTGATTTGTCAATCAGATTGTGGTCGTAGGACCTGAGCTTGATGCGTATTTTCTGTCCAGCCATGAATTCTTCTTTCGACGTGAAACCTACGCTTATAATTATTTATTCGACTATCTTCGTTACAACGCCGGCTCCGACGGTGTGTCCGCCTTCACGGATAGCAAAGCGGAGACCCTCTTCCATAGCGATCGGTGAAATTAACTCGATGCTAATGCTGTCGAGGTTATCCCCGGGCATAACCATCTCCGTGCCGGCCGGAAGTGTCGCAACACCCGTCACGTCCGTCGTCCTGAAATAAAACTGAGGACGATAGCCGGTAAAGAACGGTGTATGTCGACCGCCTTCTTCTTTTTTCAGAACATAGACCTGGGCCGTGAATTTCGTATGGGGAGTGATCGAACCGGGCTTGGCAATAACCATCCCGCGTTCGAGCTCGTTCTTCTCAACACCGCGCAGCAAAAGGCCCGCGTTGTCGCCCGCGATGACCTCGTCGAGTTCTTTGCGGAACATCTCGGCACCCGTGACAACCGTTTTCTTGTGGGCCCCGAGTCCGATAACTTCGACTTCATCGCCGACTCTCGCCCGACCGCGTTCCACGCGCCCCGTACCGACGGTGCCACGCCCGGTGATTGAGAAGACGTCTTCCACCGGCATCAAGAACGGCTTTTCGACGTCACGCTGGGGAAGCGGGATATAGCTGTCGACAGCGTTCATCAATTCGAAGATGCATTTGAAGGCGGGGTCGTCCAGTTTTGAATCCGGCAGAATCGCGCGTTCCATTGCTTTCAGCGCGCTGCCACGAATGATCGGGATTTCATCACCCGGAAACTCATATTTCTTGAGAAGGTCCCGCATTTCCATTTCCACAAGCTCAATGAGCTCAGGGTCGTCCACCATATCCACTTTGTTCAGGAAAACGACGATGCGGGGTACGCCGACCTGGCGGGCAAGCAGAATGTGTTCACGCGTCTGGGGCATCGGGCCGTCATTGGCAGCGACAACAAGGATTGCTCCGTCCATCTGCGCGGCGCCGGTGATCATATTCTTGATATAATCAGCGTGGCCCGGGCAGTCGACGTGCGCATAGTGCCGTTTCTCCGTAGAGTATTCCACGTGCGCGACGGCGATCGTGATCCCGCGCTCGCGTTCTTCGGGAGCGTTATCGATACTGTCGAAGGTGCGGATCGAGGAGAGTCCCTTCTTGCTCAACACCATCGTGATCGCGGCAGTCAAAGTCGTCTTGCCGTGGTCAATGTGCCCGATCGTACCCACGTTCAAGTGGGGTTTATCGCGCATAAATTTTTCTTTTGCCATTCTCGAGTCTCCTTTCTGGTTCAGGATATGAAGAAAATTACAATTCGATATTGATTATGAAAGCACTGCTTCTTTTCCTCTGACCTTTTCGATGATCTGGTCAGAAATACTCTGGGGCACCATGTCATAGTGGGCAAACTGCATCGTGTAAATAGCGCGTCCCTGCGTCATCGAGCGCAGCTGCGTGGAGTAGCCGAACATATCGGAGAGCGGGACGGTTGCCTTGATCACCTGGGCATCCTTGCGCGGCTGCAATCCACCGATCTTCCCGCGACGGGAATTCAGGTCGCCGATAACATCACCCATATACTCTTCCGGCGTGACGACCTCGACATCCATGATGGGTTCGAGAATGACGGGGTCCGCTTTCAGAGCGGCTTCCTTGAACGCAATCGAACCGGCAATCTTGAACGCGATCTCGGACGAATCAACCTCATGGTATGATCCGTCGAACAATCTTACCTTGACATCAACGACGGGATATCCGCCAAGGACGCCGTTCCGCATGGCCTCCTGGATACCCTGAGAAATCGGCTTGATGTATTCCTTCGGGACAACACCGCCGACGATATCATTCTCAAATTCGAAACCTTTGCCTTTTTCGTTGGGTTCGATTTCTATCCAGACGTGCCCGTACTGTCCTCTGCCGCCCGATTGCCGCACGAATTTCCCTTCCTGCTCAACCTTCTTACGAATCGTCTCCCTGTAGGCGACCTCAGGCTTGCCGACATTGGCTTCAACCCGAAACTCCCGCTTCATCCTGTCAACGATAATTTCCAGATGGAGTTCGCCCATTCCGCTGATAATTGTTTGTCCAGTCTCTTCGTTCGTGGAAACGCGGAACGTGGGATCTTCATCCGCCAGCTTCGAGAGAGCTCCACCCAGCTTCTCCTGGTCCGCTTTCGTCTTCGGCTCAATCGCAACGGAGATGACGGGTTCGGGAAACTCCATTTTTTCGAGAATGATCGGATCGTCTTCATCGCACAGAGTATCACCGGTCTTTGTATGGCGCAGCCCGACGGCCGCAACGATATCGCCCGCGAAGGCTTCGTCAATGTCTTCCCGATGATTTGCGTGCATGCGAAGTATTCTCCCGATGCGTTCTTTCCGTCCGGAGATCGAATTAAAGACGTAGGAGCCGGGCTTGAGCACCCCCGAGTAAACACGGAAGTAGGTCAATTTTCCGACGAACGGGTCGGAGACGATCTTGAACGCGAGAGCCGCAAACTTTTCGTCATCGGCAATCTTGCGGATAATATGATCCTTCAGGTTCTGATGGTGGCCTTCAACTTCCCCGTTCCCGACGTCCACGGGCGAAGGCAGATAATCGACAACGGCGTCGAGCAGACTCTGCACCCCTTTATTTTTGAATGCCGAGCCGCACAGAACCGGCACGATGCGCGCGCGCAAACATGCGCGGCGGAGAACCGTTCGTGTCTCGGCAGGAAGGATTTCCTTACCTTCGAGATATTTTTCGAGAAGAGGATCGTCCTCATCGGACACCGCCTCGAGCATCTTTGTGCGGTACTCGGTGGCGAGCTTCTGAAGGTCCTTGGGTATCGGCATGTCTTCAAACGTCGATCCCTGGGTTGACTCGTTGAAAACGCGCGCTTTCATAGTAATGAGGTCGATAACGCCCACGAACAAATCGCCTTCTCCGATGGGAAGCTGGAGAGGAACAGCGTTCGCGCCGAGACGGTCCTTCATCATCTGGATAACATTGAAGAAGTCGGCGCCGACGCGGTCCATTTTATTGACGAACGCGATGCGCGGAACATTATACCTGTCGGCCTGGCGCCACACTGTTTCCGACTGCGGCTCAACACCGCCCACGGAACAAAAGAGAGCCACCGCTCCGTCGAGCACCCGCAGCGATCGTTCGACTTCAGCCGTGAAATCGACATGCCCAGGTGTGTCGATGATGTTGATCCGATGATTGTTCCAATCACACGTCGTTGCCGCGCTCGTGATAGTGATACCCCGCTCGCGCTCCTGTTCCATCCAGTCCATTGTGGCCGCACCGTCATGCACTTCGCCCATACGATGAACGACTCCCGTATAAAAGAGAATACGTTCGGTCGTCGTGGTTTTCCCCGCATCGATGTGGGCCATGATACCGATGTTACGAACACGTTCTAATGGATAAACTCTTGCCATTCTGTCTGATTATATAATATACGTTTCAAAATATGTAGTCATCAAAACTTAAAATGAGCAAACGCTTTGTTTGCTTCGGCCATTTTATGCGTATCTTCTTTCTTTTTTACCGCGTTACCTTCATTGCCAGAGGCAGCGACAAATTCGGCTGCAAGTTTGAGGGACATTGACTTGTCCTTACGCTCCGACGCGTAGTTGATCAGCCATCGTATCGCAAGGGCGATGCTCCTATCGGGGCGGACTTCGGTCGGGATCTGGTACGTCGCACCGCCGACGCGGCGCGCGCGAATTTCCAGGAGGGGCCTGACATTCTCAACCGCCTTCTTGAAAATCTCCAGTCCGTTTGTTTTGCTTCGTTGCTCGGCTATGTCCAGCGCGTCGTAAACGATACGCCGGGCAAGGTGCTTCTTGCCGCGTCGCAGGACACTGTTGATGAATTTGGAAACCAGGACATCGTTAAACTTCGGGTCCGGAGAGATTATCCGTCTTGTCGATCGTTTCTTTCTCATAAGCTACTTGGGTTTCTTCGCGCCGTACCTTGACCGGCCTTGTTTGCGATCGGTGACACCGGCAGTGTCAAGCGTTCCACGAATGATGTGATAGCGAACGCCCGGAAGGTCTTTCACTCTTCCACCACGAATCAAAACGATCGAGTGCTCCTGCAAGTTATGCCCTTCACCGGGGATATATGCAGTCACCTCGATACCGTTCGTCAAGCGAACGCGTGCGACTTTCCGGAGAGCCGAATTGGGCTTCTTCGGTGTTGTCGTATACACACGCGTACAGACACCCCTTTTCTGGGGTGAACCTTGCAGAGCAGGCGCTTTGCTCTTATAGGTTACCTTTATGCGATCTAATCGAACTAGTTGATTTACTGTTGGCAATTGAGTTTTCCAAAAATTGAGTCAAAGCTTTACAATATAGCCATTTTTTTACTTTTTGTCAAGGGAAATCATCTGTGATTTTGAAATTGCCGCTTTTTCACGCCGTTTCAGCTTCGGTTTTTCTTCTATTTCTGTCACCGCAGGGGGTTCCTCGACGGGAACCTTATCTTCTTTGGCCATCACAATAAGGCTTTTGAATTTCTTCAAACCCGTACCCGCCGGGATAAGATGACCCATGATGACGTTTTCCTTCAATCCCAGGAGGTAATCCACCTTGCCCTCGACGGCCGCATCAGTGAGGACTTTGGTCGTTTCCTGAAATGAGGCGGCCGAGACAAAGCTATCGGTCGACAGCGCCGCCTGGGTTATCCCCAACAAGACCGGTTCTGTTGTCGCGGGATCGCCATCTCGAACCTCAACGATTTTCTTTCCTTTCTTCCGCAAATCGGCGTTCGCCTCACGAATTTTCTTCCGTGAAATTTGTTGACCGTTCTTGATCTTCGAATCGCCTTTGCTCGTCACGACAACCATGTCCTGCATGCGCTCATTCTCTTCGTTGACGGTGTGAATGTCCACATAATCATCTTCGAGAAAGCGCGTGTCACCGGGGTCAACAATGTTAACCTTCTGCATCATCTGACGAACGATCACTTCGATATGTTTATCGTTGATTTTCACCCCTTGCATGCGATACACTTCCTGAATTTCATTAACAAGATACTCCTGCACCGCGCCGACGCCCTTGATCCGGAGAATATCCTGTGGGTCGATCGCGCCGTCCGAAAGCCGCTCTCCCGACCTGATTACGTCATGGTCCTGCACCAGGACGTGCTTGCCCATCGGGACGAGGTATTTCCGTTCATCTTTCCCGTCATGACTGCGGACGATGATCTCCCGCGAGCCGCGTTTCTGCGGTCCAAAATTGACGACACCATCGATTTCAGAGACGATAGCCGGGTCGGCCGGACTGCGGGCTTCGAACAATTCCGTTACCCGCGGCAAACCGCCGGTAATGTCGCGCGTCTTTCCCAGGTCGCGCGGAATCTTGACCAACACCGTTCCCGCCTTCACTTCCTCCCCATCGTTGACACTCAGGTGCGCACGGGTCGGAATGATGTAGCTGCCGACTTTTTGCCCTTTACTGTTGGTAACGGTGAGTGTAGGACTTAAGGTCTTGTCACGCGAGTCTATGACGACTTTCTGAATGTGTCCGGTTTGCTCATCCGGTTCTTCCCGGTAAGTGAGATTCTCCTTCAGATCGCGGTATTTTACAGTGCCCGAGTGCTCCGATATGATGACCGCGTTATACGGATCCCACTCGTAAATGATCTCGCCCTTCTTGATTGGAGCGCCGTCCGCGAGAAGGAGAGTCGAACCGTACGGAACATCGTACTTTGTGAGGATTCGGTTATCGTCATCGACGATATGGACGACACCGCTTCTGCCGATAACAATTATTTTTCCCTCACCTTCTTCCTGCTTCACCGATTTGATCCCCTGATATTTCACGAAGCCGTCGAACTTTGAAATAATCTGGGACTGCGACGCGATCAAACTCGCCGTGCCGCCGGTGTGGAAAGTTCGTAGTGTCAACTGCGTTCCCGGCTCACCGATGGACTGCGCCGCGATGATTCCTACCGCCGTTCCCGGCTCGACCAGTTTAGCGTTTGTAAGGTCAGTGCCGTAACACTTTGCACAAACCCCGCGTTTTGCTTCACACGTCAAGACGGACCGGATTTCCACGGCCTCGATCGAGGTATCCGAAATAGCAGCCGCCTTCTCCTCGTCAATCTCATCACCCGACTTAACAAGCACTTTCCCCGATAATGGCTCGACAACATCGTGCACCGCAACGCGGCCGAGGATGCGCTCCGAGAGCGGTTCCTTTATATCTTCGCCCTCTTTCAACGCACCGGTGAGTACACCGCGAATCGTGCCGCAATCGTGGAGTGCAATGACCGCATCTTGGGCGACATCGACCAACCGACGCGTCAGATAGCCGGCGTCAGCGGTCTTCAACGCCGTATCCGCAAGACCCTTCCTCGCGCCGTGCGTTGAAATAAAATACTCCAGGATAGAGAGTCCTTCACGGAAATTGGCGACAATGGGATTTTCGATCAATTCGCCCGTCGCCCCCAAGAGACTCTTCTGCGGTTTCGCCATGAGTCCACGCATACCGGCAAGCTGTCGAACTTGCTCTTTCGAACCACGGGCTCCCGAATCGACCATCATATAGAGCGAGTTGAAACCCTCCCGGTCGTGCTGGAGTGAACCGAACAGACGTTCGGCAACCTTGTTGGTTGCTCTTGTCCAGAGGTCAATGACCTTATTGTACCGTTCGCCATTTGTAATGAACCCGCGGAAGTATTGGTTCTGGACGTTTTCAACGTCCAGTGTCGCCTTGGCAATAATCTCCTCCTTCTCCTTCGGGATGACGACGTCTCCGACGCTTACCGACAAACCACCTTTGGTTGCGTACGTGAACCCGAGTTCCTTCAAGTTGTCGAGAAACTCTGCAGTACGAATATTGCCGCATCTTCGGAACGCCTCATGAACGATCTGCGTCAGCCGCTTCTTGTTTAACAATTCATTGATAAAACCAAGCTCTTTCGGCACAATTTCGTTAAACATCACCCGGCCTGTTGTCGTCTCGACAAGCTTACCGTCAATGCGGACTTTAATGTGAGCATGAAGTCCAGCCTTCCCGAGGTTGTACGCGATCACAACCTCATCGGGAGAAGAGAACTGTTTTCCCTCGCCGATATCCCCGGCCCTGGATTTTGTCAGATAGTAACATCCCAGCACCTGGTCCTGTGTAGGGTGGACAATTGGCATCCCGTTGGATGGCGAAAGAATATTATGACTTGAAAGCATCAATATACGCGCTTCAAGCTGAGCATCGAACGACAGCGGGACGTGAACGGCCATCTGGTCTCCGTCGAAATCAGCGTTGAACGCCGTGCAGACCATGGGGTGGATCCGAATTGCCTTGCCTTCGACGAGCACGGGTTGAAAGGCCTGTATACCTAATCTGTGCAGGGTTGGAGCGCGATTGAGGATGACAGGGTGACCGTCGATGATATTTTCGAGGATTTCATAAACTTCCTGCCCTTTCTTGTCAACCATTTTCTTGGCGCTCTTGACCGTTTTCACCAAGCCGCGCTCGATGAGTTTACGTATGATGAACGGCTTGAACAGTTCTACCGCCATGTCCTTCGGGAGGCCGCACTCATGCAATTTAAGCTCTGGCCCGACGACGATCACCGAACGACCCGAATAGTCCACGCGTTTTCCAAGGAGGTTTTGCCGGAAACGTCCCTGTTTCCCTTTAAGCATATCGGAGAGCGACTTCAGCGCGCGATTATTATCAGAGCTCACGGCGTTGACGCGACGCGAGTTATCGAACAACGCATCCGCTGCCTCCTGTAACATGCGTTTCTCGTTTCGCAGAATGACTTCCGGTGCTTTGATTTCGATCAACCGGCGCAATCGATTATTGCGGATGATCACCCGGCGGTACAGATCATTCAGATCCGATGTAGCAAAGCGTCCTCCTTCGAGAGGGACCAAGGGTCGGAGTTCGGGCGGAACAACGGGAATAACATCGAGGACCATCCATTCAGGTTTATTAATCTCGACTCCATCTCTTTCACGAAACGCCTCAATGACGCTCAATCGCTTTAGCGTATCCTGCTTCTTTTGAACGGAGGTCTCAGTCTTCAAACTTTCGCGCAACTGTTTGCCAAGTTCGTTGACTTCGATGCGTTTCAACAAATCCTTGATAGCATCTCCCCCGATTTTCGCGATAAACTTGCGCTCGTCGGTGTTCTCGAGGTCGTGATTTTTCTCGGGTAGGGAGGCGAGAACTTCATAATACTGTTCCTCTGAAAGCAAATCCATCTTATGCAACCCCGTCAGACCCGGCTGGACGACGACGTACGATTCATAATAGACGATACGCTCGAGGTCTTTGCCGTTCAGACCGAGGATACCGCCGATTTTCGAAGGGAGTGAACGTAAATACCAGATATGAACGATCGGCACGGCAAGTGAAATGTGTCCCATCCGTTCGCGCCGGACGCTCTTCTGTGTGACCTCGACGCCGCAGCGGTCACAAATGATTCCTTTGTACCGGATGCGTTTATATTTACCGCAGTGGCATTCCCAATCGCGAACCGGACCAAAAATCTTCTCGCAGAAGAGACCGTCCTTTTCGGGCCGGAACGAACGATAATTGATCGTTTCGGGCTTCGTGACTTCACCATGCGACCGGGATAGAATCAGGTCCGACGATGCAAGAGAAATTGTGATTCTCGTGAAATTTTTCTTAAGCAACGATTCATTTTGTGTGAATGCCATATTCTCTCCAAAATCGTTTAGTGTATAAGGTCAATTGATCGAAGAACGACGCACTATTCAATCTTCACATCTAATCCGAGGCCCATGAGCTCGCGCACGAGCACGTTGAAAGACTCCGGGACATTGGGTTCAGGGAGATTATCACCTTTGACAATCGCTTCGTACAGCTTCGCGCGTCCCGGAACGTCATCGCTCTTGACGGTCAGGATTTCCTGAAGGACGTTGGCGGCACCGTACGCTTCCAGCGCCCAGACTTCCATTTCCCCGAAGCGCTGTCCGCCGAACTGTGCCTTGCCGCCGAGCGGCTGCTGCGTGATCAGGGAGTACGGTCCGATTGAGCGCGCGTGGATCTTATCGTCAACGAGGTGCGACAACTTCATCATGTAGATGCACCCAACGGTTACCGGTTGGTCGAACACTTCCCCGGAGCGGCCGTCGCGAAGTATCGCCTTCGAATTTACGTCCAGCTCGGCTTTTTTCAATTCGGCTTGAACGTCTTCCCATCGCGCCCCGTCAAAAATCGGCGACGAATAGCGCGTCCCGAGTTTCATACCGGCCCAGCCGAGAGCGGTTTCAAACAACTGGCCGAGGTTCATTCGCGAGGGGACGCCCAGCGGGTTCAGCACCATGTCGACGGGCGTTCCATCCGGCATGAAGGGCATGTCTTCCACCGGGACGACTTTCGCGACAACGCCCTTGTTTCCGTGCCTCCCGGCCATCTTATCGCCAACGGAGACTTTCCGTTTCTTCGCCACATAGACCTTCGCGAGCTGAACGATGCCGGAGGGCAGCTCATCGCCGAGCATGAGCTTGGTCTTCTCATGCTTGTAGAACTCGTTGATTTCGTTCTGCTTCTTGAAATAATTCTGGTAGATTCTCGCCACCAGGTTGTTCTTACGCTTGTCTTCCACCCACTCCTGCGACGGATCCAGCTTCTCCAGGCCCGACAAACTGGAGAACGCATCATCCTTGATTTGGGTGCCGGCCCGGATGACAACATCACCCGATGAATTGCGGATACCGAGAGATTTTTCACTGCTCAACAACAAGGTGAGCTTTCTCACCAGCTTCTCATCGTTCTCCTTCAAATCGTTCTTCAAGGAACGGTCCAGCTGCTCGGAAATTCGTTTCTCACTCTTCTTCGACTCGGAATCCCGTTTCTTCCGGCTGAAGAGCTTCGTAGCAATGACGACGCCTTTCATGCCGGGCGGCGCTTTCAATGAGGCATCCTTCACATCGCCTGCTTTTTCTCCGAAAATCGCCTTGAGGAGTTTCTCTTCCGGTGTGGATTCCGTCTCTCCCTTCGGAGTGATTTTTCCGATAAGGATGTCTCCTTCATGGACTTCGGCTCCAACCCGGACGACGCCGTTCTCATCCAGATCCTTCACGGCTTCTTCGCTCACGTTGGGAATTTCCGCGGTGAATTCTTCCTCGCCGCGCTTCGTATCCCTCACCTGCAACTCAAACTCTTCAATGTGGAGCGAGGTAAAAACGTCTTCCGCGACCAGCCGCTCACTCAGAACGATGGCGTCTTCGAAGTTGTACCCGCGCCACGGCATGAAAGCCACCAGGATGTTGCGGCCGAGGGCGAGCTCGCCACGGTCCGTCGCGCATCCGTCCGCGAGTACATCTCCCTTTTTCACCTTCTGTCCGGGTTTCACGACCGATCGCTGGTTGATGCAGGTATCCTGGTTTGTGCGGAAGAATTTGACCAGCCGGTATTCCACTTTCTTCTTCTCATCGAAGCTCACAAGCGCTTCGACGCTCTCTTCGTCAATGTCGTAGTTGACCATGATGCGGTTGGAATCGACGAATTCGATAACGCCGTTCCGTTCGGCAACGATCAATGTCCGAGCGTCATAAGCCACCTTCTCTTCGAGGCCAGTTCCGACGATCGGCGTTTCGGGCCTGAGGAGGGGTACCGCCTGGCGCTGCATGTTCGAACCCATGAGCGCACGGTTCGCGTCGTCATGCTCAAGGAACGGAATGAGTGCCGCAGCCGCGCTCACGATTTGGCTCGGGGCGACGTCCATGTAGTGAATCTCATCGGGTTTCGACAACGGATAGTCGCTCTGGAATCGCGCTTTCACGCGCTCCGTGAGGAAACTTCCCTTGTCGTCGACCGGGGTCGTTGCCTGCGCGATGACGTACTGGTCTTCCCTTTCGGCCGTCATATATTCAACTTCGTCGGTGACCTTCTTGTTCTTTATCTTCCGGTATGGAGTCTCGATGAAGCCGAACTCATTCACGCGGGCGTGAATACACAGCGAGGAGATCAATCCGATGTTGGGACCTTCCGGGGTCTCAATGGGGCAGAGCCGGCCGTAGTGCGTATAGTGCACGTCGCGGACTTCGAACCCCGCGCGCTCGCGGGTGAGGCCGCCCGGACCAAGAGCGGACATGCGCCGCTTGTGGGTAATCTCTGCCAACGGGTTGGTCTGGTCCATGAATTGCGATAACTGGTTCGTTCCGTAGAAGGCATTGATGACGCTCGTGATCGTTCGCGCATTCACCAGATCTTGCGGGGTAAGTTTTTCCTGGTCGCGCAAACTGAGGCGTTCGCGAATGGTTCGAGCCATGCGTACAAGGCCGATATTGAATTGCTGTGCGATCTGTTCTCCGACGGTCCGGACCCGACGGTTGCCAAGATGGTCTATATCGTCGACCGACTTCTTGCCTTGCTGGAGCTCGATAAGATAGTTGATGATCGCGATAATATCGTCTTTGGTCAGTGTCGTGAGGGTCGCCGGGGTCGACAGGCCCAGTTTCGCATTCATGCGATAACGACCGACATCGCCTATGTCGTAACGCTTTTCATTGAAGAACAGGCGGTCGAGGAGATTCTTCGCCGTCTCCAGATCGGGTGCTTCACCCGAGCGCAATTGCTGGTAAATCGCATTGAGTGCCTCTTCACCCGAGCGGGCAGTGTCTTTCTGAATAGTATTCGCAATGACGGAACTTTCGCCCGTCCCTTCATACTTGAGAAAACGAATCTTCTTGATCTCGGATTTTTTCGCGCGCTTCATCAAGTCTTCCGTGAACGGAGAGTCCTTGCTGATGAAGATTTCGCCAGTTTTCTTGTCCACCACATCGCTGCACACGACCCGGCCGACATAGTCTTTCAGATCGACTTTGTGCGCATCGACTTCTTCAACGAGGTTGAAGAGTTGCAGGATTTCATCGTCCGAAGAGTATCCCAGGGCACGCAGGAGCGTCGTGACCGGGAATTTCTTCTTGCGGTCGATATAAATGTACATGACGTTGCTGATGTCGGTCGTGAATTCCAGCCATGACCCGCGCAAGGGAATGATGCGGGCCGAGTAGATGGACATTCCATTCGGGTGGACGGTCTCATCGAAGAACACGCCGGGGGAACGATGCAACTGACTTACCACGACGCGCTCCGCCCCGTTGATGATGAACGTTCCCCTGTGGGTCATCGACGGCAGGTTGCCGAGGTAGACGTCCTGTTCGATCGTGTCGACATAACTCTTGCCGTCTTCGCTCTTCGTCGAGAGGCGCAGTTTCGCCTTGAGGGGAACGGCAAACGTGAGTCCGCGTTCGACACACTCTACGACGGTGTACTTCGGCTTCTCGACATAATACTCCACGAACTCGAGGATGTAGTTTTCCCGGGCGTCCGTGATGGGAAAGTTCATCCGGAAGACCTGTTGAAGGCCCTGGTTCTTCCGCTTATCGGGAGCGGCGCCCACCTGGAGGAAATGTTCCCACGATTCCAACTGCACATTCAGCAGGTCGGGATATTCCGTGAGCTGAGGTATCTTTGAGAATGATATTCGTCCGTTGGAAGAATTTGATTGACTTTTCAAAAGTCACTCTCCTCTATAGTAGTATGGTCGATGATCGGTCACTGACATGTTAGGTCCAACTTCCGCGTGTGTGGCTGCGCGAAAAATAAACAGCAAACCGATAACCTCTTTTTTCACAAAGAGGCTACCGGCTGCCTTCGTAATTTTTGATAACTGACGTCTTATTCTTCAACACCGAATGAGTGGAAAAAGTTTGAATCCGATACTTTCGAGAAAAATCGAAGATTTCCGGCTACTTCAACTCCACCTGGGCGCCGGCCTCTTCAAGTTCCTTCTTCAGTTTTTCGGCTTCATCCTTATTCACACTTTCTTTCACGTTCTTCGGGGCACCGTCCACGAGGTCCTTTGCTTCCTTCAAACCGAGACCGGTGGCAGCACGAACGACCTTAATGACATTGATCTTCTGCGCACCGGCGGCTTTCAAAACGACGGTGAACTCGGTCTGCTCTTCCACGGGAGCGGCTGCGCCCGCGCCCGGCATGGCTCCGGCCATCATCATCGGTGCGGCGGCTGTAACGCCGAATTTCTCTTCGAGCGCCTTCTTCAGCTCGGCGGCTTCCAAGAGCGTGAGCTTCTCGATTTTCTCAACAATTTCCTGAACGACTGACATGATTTGTTTCTCCTTGTTCTAAGATGAATGAAGTAAAATTCGAATTAAGCCGCCTTCTTCTTTTCGATGGCGTCCACGACGTACACAAGGTCGCGCATGACTGCCGCGATGCTGCCAACGATCCCCGCGACCGGGGCCTGAATGGTCCCAAGAATTCCCGCGACCATCTCCGCGCGCGAAGGAAGCTTCGCCAGCTCGTCGAGCTGACGGCCTTCAAACACCTGGCTCTCCAGCACGCAGACCTTCACGTTCAGCTTTTGATGCTTGTCCCGGAATTTCTTGATGATTTTGGCGGGAAGGACAGGGTCGTCGTACCCGAAGGCGATCGCGGTAGGACCCACAAGATTTTCGTTCACCTTGTCGTATCCTGAAACACCTTCGAGCACCTTGCGGACCAGCGTGTTCTTCACTACACGATAATCGACATTCGACTTGCGGAATTCACGACGAAGCTCGTTAATCTCCTCGACGGTGATTCCCGTGAAGTCTGCGAAGAACATGCTTTTCGCACGGGCGACTTGATCCTTCACCTCTGTAATGATCTGTTCTTTTTCAGAACGTTTCATTGTTTCCTCATGTTATTTTTCGCTCACTGAGAAGCTTCCCCACGGGGGGAACAGCGAGCATGGTTCTATGAACCGAGTGCGTAATATTCTAAGTTCTAATGAGTGCCGGCTGTGTTGCGATCGATGTGGACACCCGGTCCCATCGTACTGGAAATCGCAATGCTCTTAATGTACTGTCCCTTCGCGCTTGAGGGTTTCAGACGGAGGACGGTGCTCAAGAACGCGTTCACGTTCTCCACCAGTTTCTCTTTCTCAAAATTCACCTTTCCGATGGTCGCATGAAGAATACCGGCTTTGTCGACGCGAAATTCGATCTTCCCGGCCTTCACTTCCTTCACGGCCTTGGCAACGTCCACGGTAACCGTTCCACTTTTGGGATTCGGCATGAGGCCGCGGGGGCCGAGTATCTTTCCCAGCTTTCCGACTTCACCCATTGAGTCGGGCGTCGCGATGATCACATCGATCTCCGCCCACCCCTGCTTGATCTTCTCGATATAATCCTGAAAACCGGCGTGGTCGGCACCTGCCGCTTTTGCTTCTTCGTCTTTCGGAGGTCGTGCCAAAACAAGAACGCGCACTTCCCTGCCAATGCCGTGTGGAAGGGCGACGGTGCCCCGAATGGCCTGGTCGGCTTTCTTCGGGTCGACACCCAGGCGGACTGCCACATCAACGGCCTCGACAAACTTCGCGGAAGCCATTTCTTTGACCTTCTCGATTGCCTCTTCTACTGTATATTCCTTTGACGGGTCAATTTTCACCGTCGCCGTTTTATATCGTTTGCTTTCTTTCATAATTCTGCTTTCCTGCGAATGTTGTGGTCGTAACGTCGTTGAGAGAGTACCTCTTTAGACTCCCACGATAAATATCAATCTTCTACCTCGATTCCCATGCTGCGCGCCGTGCCTTTGACCATTGCCATTGCCGCTTCGATGTCATGAGCGTTCAGATCAGGCATTTTCAATTCCGCGATCTCGCGAACCTGTTGGGTTGTGACTTTTCCGACCTTTGTCCGGTTCGGCTCACCAGAGCCCTTTTCGAGTTTTGATGCTTTCAGCAGGAGCACCGATGCCGGTGGGGTCTTGGTGATAAACGTAAATGACTTATCGGAATATACGGTGATCACCACGGGGATGATGAGTCCCGGCTTATCCTTCGTTTTCGCGTTGAACTGCTTGCAAAACTCCATGATGTTGACGCCTTTTTGTCCGAGAGCCGGACCGACCGGCGGAGCCGGATTCGCCTGGCCGCCGGGAATTTGAAGTTTGATGAAGCCGGTTATTTTTTTCATACCATGTATTCCTTCGGATAATTACTTTTCTATTTCAACCTGATTGAAATCCAATTCGACCGGGGTTTTCCTTCCAAAAATACTCACCATAACTCTCAGCTTCATCTTCTCTTCGTTCACGTCCTGCACGATACCGGTAAAATTGTTGAACGGACCGTCAATGACCTTCACAGGTTCACCGACGTGGAAGGGTACGGCCAGCACTTCGACGTCTTTCCGTTCCTCCATCTTGCCGATGAGGCGTTTCACCTCATCCGGCTGTAGGGCGACCGGGTCGCCTTTGATCCCGCCGACAAAACCCATGACGGAGGGAGCGTTGAGGATGAAGTACTTCGTCTCCTTATCGAGCACAGCTTCGACGAGAATGTAGCCGGGGAAAAAGGACCTGGTTTTGCTCTTTTTCTTGCCGTCCCGTACCTCAAAAATCTTCTCCGAGGGAACCATGACGGTGCTTATCCTGTCCTCGAGGTGGGCAAGTTTGACCTCGTTCTCCAGGTAGGCTTTCACTTTGTTCTCATGGCCGGAATAGATCCGGATGACATACCATCGTTTTTGTGCCTGCTGATTGCTCGCGTCGAATTCTTTCACAGAATTGCCTTCAACACATTGCTCACGACCAGATCAACGCCGTAGACAAAGAGCGCGATGACACCGCAGACGATCAGCACGATGACCGTCGAATCCCGAAGCTCATCTTTATGAGGCCACGTGACTTTCTTCATTTCTTTGACCGCTTCGGTGAAGAATAGTAATATTTTGTCTTTCATGGATTTCTCTTCGTTAGGACGATTCAGACATTGAGATGCACGTCAGGAGGGACTTGAACCCCCAACCTGCGGTTTTGGAGACCGCTGCTCTAGCCAATTGAGCTACTGACGTAGAAACAGCTACTTTGTCTCCTTATGCTGCGTATGCTTATTGCACCAGGGACAAAACTTCTTGTATTCTACTCTGCCTGATTGTTTTTTCTTGTTCTTCGTGGTTGTGTAATTGCGGCGCTTGCAGTCCGTACATTCCAGCGTTATGATATCTCTCATCCGTAAAACTCCTTACTGATAAATTGTTGACACAGCGAGCTTGCGATCGGGCTTGAACCGATGACCTCATCCTTACCAAGGATGTGCTCTACCAACTGAGCTACGCAAGCATCTCGACTCAGCGGGAGACTCCAGGGCTCCCTCCTTCCGCCGGTACTCCGCGGGCGATGCTACTCTTCACAGATCAACGAAGCAACTCACATCCTCTAGAGCGGGAGACGGGACTCGAACCCGCGACCAACAGCTTGGAAGGCTGTGACTCTACCAACTG
>Ga0209777_10001021_pt1 | contig 42638 bp, 31 predicted proteins | sample FrelakmetHBP12HB_FD_187147 | JGI IMG/M metagenome (GOLD analysis project Ga0209777, IMG submission 187147) | Freshwater lake sediment microbial communities from the University of Notre Dame, USA, for methane emissions studies -HBP12 HB (SPAdes)... | ecosystem: Environmental > Aquatic >...
GACGATTGGGGCTCAATATAGTAATAATCATTTTTAACGATGGTGGTTACAACCTGATTAAGTGGAAAAGTATGCAAAAATTCAAGAAATTTTACGCCGTGAATTTCGATAATCCGGATTTTGTCAAACTAGCCGAGAGCTTTGGGGTCGAGGGAATTAGAATAAAATCATCTGATACCATAGAGGAGGTTCTTGAGTCGGCATTTTCAAAGAAAGTACCAGTAATAGTGGACGTGCCCATAGATTACTCTTCAAATGAGTTTCTAAGAAGCATTTTGTAAAGATAGCCTTACTCTGAGATTAGAAAAGCTGTCGAGCTACTGTGAGACACAACTTTTAGTTTAGTGACTCTCCAATAAATCATCGATATCAAATATCGTTGGTTATAGTCGATAAAATTCCAGAGAGGCTTGACACTGAAGTGAGCGTACTATACGATGGACTGTGATTTCTCTTCCAAGATTGCTAACAAACACTAATGGGAAGACCTTAGAATATAAAGGAGAACGCAGGATGGTATCAAAGGTCATTGATTTACAGCTAGATCTACCTCAAACGGAAGAACAGGTGATCGAAAGCATGAAGCTCTGGACTTTAGGTAAGAAGGAGAAAGGGCTTTCCAACTACAGAAATATTTTTGGATCTGCAAAGACACGCGCTCTTGGATTTAATTTGGACGAGCTAGAACGAATGGCGGACGAACTCTCCCCCCAGGAGTTTGAGAACATCGTGAGACAGAGAGCAAAAAAAGTGGTGGTCCCTCTCACCCAGTTCGTAAAAGAGTTAGATGAAGCAGGCATAGAGTGGTGCACTACCTTTGCTGGAAGCAATGAGGCAACCGCTAAAGTCGTTTCCCAGTTCCCTAAGAAATTTATCGGACAAGCCATGGTAGATCCACACGAAGGTATGAAAGCAGTCAGAGATCTTGAAAAGGCGGTTAAGGAATTCGGATTGGGCTGTTATTATGCAGTCCCTTTGCGGACTGGTCTTCGACCCAATGACAAGAAATTCTATCCCTTATATGCTAAATCAGTTGAATTAGGGGTACCCGCGTTCATCTATACTACGATGAATTACAGCACGGCGTTGCCAATGGATTTAGCTCACCCCAGATACTTGGATGAAGTTGCCCGTGATTTTCCAGAAATGAAAATCGTGGCTGGGTGTGGCGGATGGCCTTGGATACCGGACATGGTAGGGGTTGCCCGAAGAAATCAGAATGTATATATATCTTTCGAAGCTCATCGGCCTAAGCATCTTGCGACACCCGGTGCGGGATGGGAAATGTTGATGCAGTTCGGAAACACCCTTCTCCAGGATAGAGTTGTGTTCGCTTCAGGCTGGGGGAGTTACTCAGCTTATTCAAAGGATGTGATAAAAAACGTGATTCAGGAAGTGAGGGATCTTCCTTTGAAGGACGATGTAAAGGAGAAATGGCTCTACATAAATGCGAAAAGGGTATTTGAGAAGGATTAATTTATAGGTATTATTATGACGGAACACGAAAATATAGGTATGCTCAGTCCTTATAGGGTTCTCGACCTGACAGACGAAAGGGGGGTTCTTTGTGGAAAGCTGCTAGGAGACCTAGGAGCTGATGTTATCAAGGTAGAAAAACCCGGAGGCGATCCATCCCGTAACATCGGTCCTTTTTACCATGATGAACCCGATCCGGAAAAAAGTCTATTCTGGTTTGCTTTCAACACTAACAAGCGTGGCATTACTCTCGATATAGAGAAAGCCGATGGACAGGAGATATTTAGAAAATTGGTGCGAACTGCCGATTTCATCGTTGAATCTTTCCCGCCGGGATACATGGAAAAATTGGGACTTGGATATCCTGAGCTGGAAAAAATCAATCCAGGATTGATAATGGTGTCAATCACACCCTTCGGACAGTCAGGCCCCTACAAGGATTATAAAGGTCCGGACATCGTAGTCTGGGCGATGAGCGGATACATGTATCAATGGGGTGATTCCGACCGCCCACCGGTGCGAATAAGTCATCATTCACAAGCCTACGCCCAAACTGCCCCGGAGGCGGCAGCGGGTGCTCTTATGGCCCTTTACAATCGGCATGTGACTGGGCATGGACAGCAAGTTGACATATCAATTGAGGAATGTGTAACCTGGTATGCCCATTATTTTACAGGCGTCTGGGACACTCAAAAACGCAAGCAACCACGAGGCACGGGAATGCCTCAATCATACAACCTGGACATACCTATAACTCGTTTATGGCCTTGTAAGGATGGCTACGTTTCATGGGTATGGTGGGGGCAGGGCAAACGCAGTAGCCCTCCTCTGATGAAATGGCTTATTGAATGGACCGAAAAGCAAGGGATATCCACCGAATTCGCGGATGAATGGGACTGGACTAAAGCGAATTACACGGGATTGAATGCAGAAGCGGTTGCCCGACTGGAATCGGCAACGCGGATATTTTTTATGGCACACACTCGCTCGGAACTGCTGGAAGGGGCGTTAAAACGACACGTTCAGGTCTATCCGGTAGCTACTACCGAGGACATTGTTAAAGGTACTCCCAGCCAACAATTAAATGCAAGGGGATATTGGGTAAAATTGGAACATCCTGAATTGTCTGATACCATCTCCTATCCCGGCGCCTTTGTTCGTGCTTCCGAAGAGCCACTGAGAATTACTCGACGTGCACCTCTTATCGGTGAAAACAACAGGGAAATATTTGAAATTGAGTTAGGAATCCCCAGGGAGCAACAAATTCTCTTAAAACAATCAGAGGTAATCTAGAAGGATGGACTTATAAAAGAATGGCAGCACAAAAAGGACCACTCGCCGGGGTAAAAGTCGCTGATTTCACATGGGCTTTCGTGGGACCCATTACCACCAGAATGCTGGCGAGCTATGGAGCACAGGTAATTAAGATAGAAAGTGGGGTCAATGCCGGCAGGATCGACTCGCAACGGTTTTCCGGTTACTTTAAAGACGGTATTCCTGGCGGAGTGAACAGGGCTTCAGATTTCAACGCCATAAACGCCGGAAAGTTGAGTTTAACTTTAAATCTGGCGCATCCAAAGGGCGTAGAAATAGCCAAAAAAATGGTCGCTTGGGCCGACATCGCGATCGAAAACTTCGCGGGCGGGGTCATCCAGAAAATGGGGCTCGGTTACGACGAACTTAAGAAAGTGAAGCCCGATATTATTATGCTAAGTTCCTGCACAATGGGACAGACCGGGCCCGAAGCTTGGCTGGGTGGAGTTGGACCGAATTTGACCGCCCGTAGTGGGATAACACATATCGTTGGTTGGCCTGATCGCGGGCCCGCCTACCTTGGACCTCATACCGATTACGTATCTCCCCCTCTCAATGTCCTGGCTATCATGGCCGCTCTTGACTACCGGCGGCGGACTGGCAAAGGGCAATACCTGGATATGGCTCAGTACGAGGGAGTGCTTCATTTTGTGGCTCCTCTTCTCCTGGATTATTCCGTAAACGCGCGCGTAGCAAACAGAATGGGAAACCGGCTGGACTATGCAGCCCCTCATGCCGCTTACCGTTGCCGAGGGGAAGACCGATGGTGCGTTATCGCGGTTTTTACCGACCAAGAATGGAATAGTTTCTGTCAGGTTATCGGTGAACCCGAGTGGGTACACCAAGCTAAATTCTCTACCCTGCTGAGCAGGAAAGCCAATGAAGCAGATTTAGATAAACTGGTGGAACAATGGACCATCAATTGTTCTCCTGAAGAAATTGTAAGTTTGATGCAGGCATCTGGGGTCGCAGCGGGGATTTTACAAACGGCTGAGGATTTAATGGAGAACGACCCACACTTGAAGGCTAGACATTATTTTTGGCGACTTGATCACCCTGAGTTTGGGAGTTACCGTACAGCGAGAACGCCTTCCCTCTTGTGTAAGACGCCCCCTGAGATGAGGCGGGCGCCACTACTTGGCGAACATAATCAGTATGTCTTGAGAGATATACTTGGCTTACCTGATAATGAAATAGCGGATTTAATAACCGAAGGGATCATTGAATAACAATGGTATGATGCAGCATCAATGGGCATACTGCCTCAATATATGGCACAGTATGAGTAATAGTTCACGAATCTGACGAGGGAATTAATTGTGAGTTCTTACATAGTAAGAAGATTATTTTTGATGATACCAACCCTTCTGCTGGTATGTATTCTCGTTTTTCTCTCATTACGCTTAATGCCGGGTAGCGTTATTGATTTAATGCAAAATGCGTTGGCCGGGCAAGGTAACGTCGACAGAGCTGAACTTGAGCATGAACTCGGGCTTGACCAACCCGTTCAAGTTCAATTTGGGAAATGGATTGGTGGTCTCTTTACTCATGGGAGTCTGGGAACTTCTGTTTGGACCCGCAAATCAGTAAATGAAGACGTATTGCCAAGAATACCCGTATCTTTTGAACTCGGCGTGATAGGTATTTTGGTGGGGCTTTTAATCGCTTTTCCGGTGGGCATTTATTCGGCAACACATCAGGATACCAGCGGAGACTACATTGGGCGCAGTATTGCAGTTCTCTTCATCGCAATGCCAAATTTTTGGATAGGGACGATGGTAGTGGTTTTTCCGGCCGTATGGTGGCATTGGATAGCGCCAATAGGTTATGTTCCGATAACTAAAGATGTGTGGAAAAACTTATCTCAATTCATGATACCCGGAACTGTTCTTGGTTTGGCTTTATCCGGTACGGCCATGAGAATGACGCGCACTATGATGCTTGAAGTATTGAGGCAAGACTATATCAGGACCGCGTGGGCTAAAGGTCTCAATGGGCGAGTTGTAATTTTACGTCATGCCTTGCGAAATGCCATGATACCCGTGTTAACAGTAATTGGTTTAAATATACCTATCTTGATTGGTGGGACAGTTGTGATAGAATCGATATTTTCACTACCCGGGATGGGACGTCTTTTTACTGATGCTCTACTGCACAGGGACTATCCGACAGTAGCCGGTATTAATATTGTGGTTGCGTGTTTTGTATTAATTACTAACCTCGTGGTCGATTTAACTTATGGATATCTAGATCCCAGAATAAAATATAAATAATAGGGATTGAAATGACCTGCGATTCCACAAATTTAAAGACCGAAACAAAAAGGAATGGTGAGAAAAGACATTCTCCCTTAGTAGGGATATTATTGCGACTGTTCAAAGAAAAACCGCTAGGAACCGTGAGTGGAATTGTAGTCGTGCTTCTATTTTTAGTGGGTGTTTTTGCCAACTTTTTTGCCCCTTATGGAATTAATGATGTTAATATGGGACAAGAATTCCAGCCCCCTTCTCTTGCGCACCCTCTAGGCACCGATGAGATCGGTAGAGATGAATTATCCCGTATCATATGGGGCGCACGGGTCACCATGATAGTAGCGATATTGGGTACGATTATCAGCACCGCAGTTTCAGCCGCTATCGGGATGATCAGCGGTTATTTTGGGGGAATCACTGATTTAGTTATCCAGCGGATTGTTGATGCCATTATGTGTTTCCCGGTGCTCCTTGTGCTCTTAACAATCGTGTCGTTGCTGGGGGCTGGGTTATTTCAAATTACACTCACGATTGGTGTCCTGTTCGGCATTAGCGGTGTCAGGGTTGTTAGAAGTGCCGTAATGAGTGTGAAGCCAAACGCTTATGTGGAAGCGGCAGTCGCCGGTGGTGGTAAGCACAACAGCATTCTTATACGCCATATTTTACCTAATATCCTGGCTCCAATTGTTATTTTGGCAACCACGAGAATGGGCGCAGTGATACTGTCCGAAGCATCGTTGAGCTTTCTCGGGTTTGGCATACCTCCGCCGAATCCAAGTTGGGGTGGCATGCTGAGCGGTCCCGGACGCCAATATATGTACATTCAGCCTTTGTTTGCTATTTGGCCTGGACTGTTTCTCACTATCTCAGTTTACGGGATAAACATGTTCGGGGATGCTCTGAGGGACATACTAGATCCAAGGCTAAGAGGCGGATTAGGCAGTTACAGCATTTCGAGGGGCAAAAAGATAATGCAGCGGTTAAAGGCGAAAATAAAAGTAAATAACTCAGTCTAATATCAATGGGAGTTAAACAAATTTAATATAATTTATGCGGGAGGATGTTTGTATGGTATAATCCCAAAGTCATTCAGGTGCATGAAAGGTTCGTATTAAATCAAAAAAAAGGAGCGAATCAGATGAAAAGACAATGTATATGGGTGGGCGCGAGTTGTTTACTCGCTTTATCAATGATCCTGGTGGCATGTTCTGCGAAAACCACGACTACACCCACTACATCGGCTACTATATCCACTACTACTACTACTACTACCACGACAACACCCGTTACCACATCCGAAACCACTTCTTCTACTACGACGACAACCATACCAGTCACTGCGTCAAACACCCCAAAATATGGCGGAACAATATCGGTGGCGATTGATAGATCGCCTGTCCACTTTGATCCCTATTACTATGATACTATTTCAAATGACCTCCAGGGTAATTGGATGGAAGACCTCGGGCAGGCGGATTGGACAACAGACAGAAACAAATTTAACTTCAAAGCTAATTCCATTCCAGCTGAATATCAAACTGGTCTTTTGGCAGCAAGCTGGGACATTCCTGACCCATTAACTTATGTCTTCCATATCAGGCAGGGCATTAGGTGGCAAAACTTACCCCCTGTCAACGGGAGAGAACTCGTTGCCGACGATATCGCTTATACATGGGACCGTGTCCTCGGAACAGGGCATGGTTTTACGAAGCCGGATGCGAACGTTACCCTAGCAAATTTCGTTAATATCGTGTCAGTGACGGCAACCGATAAATATACCGTTACTTTTAAATTGTCTAAAGCAACTCCGTTATTCTTGTACAATATTTTAGGCGGTGCCTCGCCGGTTAGACCAATCGTTCCGAAAGAAGTCGTTGACAAGTATGGTAATCTCGAAGATTGGAAGGTCGCCGTGGGAACCGGACCGTTTATGGTACAAGACTATGTCCGTGATAGTTCGCTTACCCTGACAAAGAATCCAAATTACTGGCAGACCGATCCTTCCCATCCCGGAAATCAGTTGCCGTATATTGATAAACTGAGTTTCCTCATTATTCCGGATGTGGGTACTCAAGTCGCAGCCTTACGGGCAGGCAAATTGGATTGGACCTGGAGGCTAAAATGGCGCGATGCCGACAGCTTGAAGAAGACCACTCCTACCTTGCTTAGCGAGGTATACCCTCGCACTGCAAAAGCCCTGTTTTTACGGGTGGATTTGAAACCGTTCACCGATATTCGGGTAAGAGAAGCCTTGCAGATGGCTTTGGATACCAAGGTTATTGGAGCTTCGTACTACGGCCCTAACTGTGAGCAGGTACAATTCCCTACTTTTGTAAATTCAAATGTCACTACTGTTTATACCCCCTGTAACCAATATCCTCAGGACGTTCAGGACCACTTCACCTATAATGTTGAAGGGGCTAAGAAGCTCCTGGCCGATGCCGGGTACCCGACTGGTTTTAGCACGAATGTTGTCATGTACAATACTGAGGAAGTAGACCTGGCACAAGTTGTGGCGTCGTATTTTTCCAAGATTAATGTTCAGTTGGAGCTCAAAGTTTACGACAATGCTACGAGAAGTTCAATTCTGTATGCTCGTCAACAAACTGGTATGAACTGGCAACAAGTATCTGATCCAAATCCAAATCCTCTTAGTTCTATGCTAATGTATTACCCAACCACCACCTGGGACTTTGGGAACGTAAACGATCCGTATTTCACAACGCAGTACGATAACATCCGAAACGAACCTGATGCTGCAAAGCGGACGGCGATGCTCAAAGACTTAAATGTCTACGTCACGTCACAATTCTGGCAGATTGGGATCACTGGCGGCGAATATCTTTATATTTTCTGGGAACCATGGCTAAAAGGATATAGCGGAGAATGCCAGACTCAGGGGCCAAACAACACTGCCTGGGTTTGGGAGCATGTCTGGATAGATAAATCTAAATAACTGCCTCAGCGAACGAAGTTCAGCATCTCTGCAGGAGCCGGTTTTCGGCTCCTGCAGAGTCTTAAAGGACAGTGCTTTGTGTTCGGTGTCAGGGTTCAGTTATTCCAATGAATCACTATTAAGATAGGAAAACATAAATCATGAAGAAGATCGTTGAATGTGTTCCCAATTTTAGTGAAGGCAAAGATCAAGAAAAAATCACTAAGATTATAAATTCAATACAGATGCGAAACGTAAAACTTTGCGGAGTGGCGTCGGACCCAGCTCATAATAGGACCGTAGTAACATTTGCCGGGGAACCCGATGAAGTAAAGGAAGCGGCCTTCGGCGCGATAAAAACAGCTGCTGAAGTAATTGATATGTCTCTCCACGTAGGTCAGCACCCTAGAATCGGGGCAACTGACGTTTGTCCTTTCGTCCCAATCTCTACCAGCATGCAAGAATGCGTACAAATCGCACGTGAACTCGGTGAGCGGGTTGGTAGAGAACTGGAGATCCCTGTCTTTCTATACGGAGAAGCAGCGGTGACCGAAGAGAGAAAACTACTGTCGTCTATCCGGAAGGGTGAATATGAGGGACTAAATGCAAAACTCGCATTACCGGAGTGGAAGCCGGATTATGGGCCGACGCGTTTTAATCCTACAAGTGGAGTATCTGTAATCGGAGCCAGACCATTTTTAGTTGCCTTTAACATTAACCTGAACACTGGAGATGTAATTGTTTCAAAAAAGATTGCCGCTAAAATTCGAGAGTCTGGAACTATGATTGAAGGAAAACGAGTACCCGGAACCTTGAAAACCGTGCAGGCACTTGGAGTTTTTATCAAAGAGCGAAATTGTGCACAGGTTACGATGAACCTGAATAACTACAACATTACAGGGTTATACGAAGCTTTTGAAGAAGTGCAACGGGAAGCTAAACGACTCGGTTACGAAATCATGGACGCGGAAATTATTGGCGTGGTTCCGAAGGCTGCGCTCGTTGAAGCTGGAAGAAGATGGACTAAAAAAGATTTTGGTAGGGAATTAAGCGAGGTTTCGCTTATCGAAATGGCCGTTAAAGAGCTTAAACTACGTGAGTCGTACGGCGCCGACTTCCGTAGCATAGTGCTTGAATACATACTGGGGGTCTAGTCGATGAAATTGATCGATAAGCGCGTAACGGAATTTCTTGATGAAATATCGAGCAAGAAACCGACACCGGGAGGCGGAAGTGCATCGGCGATGGCGGGTAGCATGGCTGCAGCGCTTGTTGGAATGGTTGGCCGTTTGACCGGGACCGAAAGAGCCAAAGCGATAATCAAGGAATCTGATGCGATCAGAATCCGTCTCACCAATCTTATCGATGAAGATAGTGAAGCTTTTATCGCTTTTATGAAAGCTCCCCCCACAAGAAAACAAGAGTCTCTACGCCTGGCGGCAATTGTGCCTGTGGAGACAACAGAGCTGAGTTATCGTATCCTCCAGATGGCCGATGAATTGGTAAGAACCGGAAATAAAAACGCGATAACCGATGCCGGAGTTGCCTGTCTTCTGGCCGACGCAGCCATTCGGGGCGCTATGCTAAATGTTCGAATAAACCTTAGATACATCAAGGACCAGGAATTCAAAGACAAGATTGAAGCCAAGGTGCGCCTGTATTCGGATTCAGTAGAAAAGAGGCAGGCAACAATGAAGTACGTGATGGAACATCTATAAGCTCAATGGCGGTGTAATTATAAAACAACAGGCCGGTCTCATCATTCAAAATGCCAATGAACTCGTCACCGTAAAGGGCGCTACTAAGAAACCAAAGACTGGGGATTCCCTAGATGACCTCGGAATAATTTCCGATGGCGCTTTGGCGATTCAAGACGGAGTCATTGTCGCTGTGGGAAAGACGAGTGAAATACTTGCAGAATATCAATCTACAACAGTCATAAATGCCACGTATAAAGTCGTGATGCCAGGATTCGTAGATCCTCATACACACCTCGTTTTTGCTGGGTCCAGGCATGATGAGTATCAAAGAAAGATAATCGGCGAAACTTATTCTCAGGCTCAGCAAAAAGGCGGCGGGATACAATCCACCGTCGAAAGTACAAGAAAAGCTTCGAAAGAGGAATTGACCGAAAGAGCGCTGAAGAGTCTTGACGCCTGCTTGTTACATGGCACAACTACGTTGGAGATCAAAAGCGGCTACGGCCTGGATGAAGCCAGCGAGTACCGGATTCTAGAGATCGTTCAAGAGTTGAAGAGACTTCACGTGATTAACATTGTTGGTACATTTCTCGGCGCCCATACCGTGCCCGAAGAATTCAAAGGAAATCGAGCCGGCTATGTGACCCTGGTCAAGTCTATGTTACCCGAAATCAAGAATAAAGGATTGGCTGAGTTTTGTGACGTGTTTTGCGACGAACTCGGTTTTTCAGTGGCCGAAACGAGAGATATTCTCACCAATGCAAAACGCCTTGGTTTTAAACTGAAGGTTCATGCAGAGCAGACGAGCTACACGGGCGGCTCCGATCTTGCGGCGGAATTGGGTGCTGTCTCTGCCGACCATCTAGATTTTATCTGTGACCCGCAAAAAGTTGGAGAAGACTGGGAACTCAAACCCGAGCACTTAAAAAAACTGGCTCGTTCCGGAACTGTGGGCGTTCTTCTTCCCGGAGTCACCTACCACTTAATGGAAATGATCCCTGGGGCTAAATTGAATAAGGGGTTCTTGCCTGCGACTGTTAAACTTCTCATAGATAATCAAATTCCTGTGGCCCTGGCAACAGATTACAACCCTGGAAGCTCGAGGACTCCTTCGATGCAAGCCGTGATACAATTAGCAGCTAGATTTTACAGGATGAATTACGCCCGTGCAATCAATGCCGCAACGATAAATGCAGCCTATGCCATTGATAAAAACACCGAGGTCGGCAGCCTGGAACTGGGAAAACGGGGTGATGTCGTCATTTACGATTGCGAAGAGCATGGAATGCTGATTGACAATTTCGGCACAAACATGGTGGATCAAGTAATCAAAGACGGCAAACTTGTGGTAAATAATGGTCGCTTGATTTACCGGTAATCGGTTCACTCCCACCCTTGAGGTATATTAACAAATCCTTCACAAGTTGCGCCACATTAACTTAATAGAGGTTTATCTTTTGTACTTCGTCTTCCACGGGTTTAATGAGGCTTCCGTTTTTCACTAACTCTGCCATTTTCTTGATGTCTTCGTGCAGCGAACGGTCATCTTTAAGCGCCTTAACAGACTTGCGAATTTCCCGCAAAGCCACAAGTGTCCCTTTGCCTGGCTTCTTGGGCTTTCTGAATTCAAATGCCTGGGCAGCACACATCATTTCGATCCCGATCACTGCCTGTAGGTTCCTCAATATTTCTTTGAGCTTCCTTACGGCTATCGGTCCCATGCTAACATGGTCTTCCTGATCGGCTGATACAGAAATGGAATCCACCGAAGCGGGATGGCACAGCACTTTGTTCTCGGATACCAGGGCAGCAGCAGTATATTGGGCTACCATGAGACCGGAATTAAGCCCCTTACCTTCCACAAGGAAATCGGGCAGTCCGGAAAGAACAGGATTCAGCAGTCGATTTGTGTGTCTTTCTGAAAGATCTCCAACTTCCGACATAGCAATGGCAAGGTAATCCATTGCGAGTCCGATTGACTGTCCGTGAAAATTGCCGGCTGCGAGATATTGATTATCATCCGGGAAAAAGAGGGGGTTATCCGAGAGGGCATTGAGTTCGATAGATACCTGTTGTTTAGCCCACTTAAGCATATCAAGAGACGGGCCAAGCACCTGAGGGGTGCATCGGAGACTATAACCGTCTTGCACCTTTCCTGACTTATCTGCCATTATCTCTGAACTTACAAACAACCGCCGCATGTTCTCAGCTACAATGATCTGGCCAAGATACCCGCGCTCCTGATGGACACGGGCGTCAAAAGCGTCGACCACCGATCGTAAAGCATCGATGGACATAGCAGATGCGAGTTGAGCATTCTTCATGAAAATCTCGAAGTCGTGAATGAGCAACGCAGAGCCGGACGTCATCATTTGGGGCCCATTAATGAGGCCGAGCCCTTCCTTGAAACTCAAGACTACAGGCTTGATCCCGGCCTTCTTAAGGGCTTCTGCTCCGTCCATTAACTCTCCGTTATAAAATGCCTGGCCTTCACCCATGACCACTTCGCCGATCTGAGACATGGGGGAAAGATCACCTGAGGTGCCAACGGAACCTTTTTCGTATACCTCCGGAGTTACGCCTTTGTTGAGCATATCCACTAGAGTCTGGACTAAGAGAACACGAACACCGGAATGACCCTTGGCTAAAACGTTAGCACGAATCAGCATGGCGCCCCTTACAACGTCAATAGGCAGAATATCGCCCCACGCTGCACTGTGGCTATATACAATTCTCTTTTGGAGCTCAATCCCTTGCTCCTGAGATATCTTGATGCGCGCCAGTTCGCCAATACCGGTTGTAACCCCATAAATAGCGATTCCCGACGCGACGGCTGCCTCGATAAATGTCCGCGCCTTTTCGATTTCCTTGATTGCACCGACAGATATTTCAACTTTTGCATCTTCCCTGGCTACCGAAACGAGTTTTTCGATTGTCAAGCTTTTTCCATCAATTACAATTGTCGTAGCTTTCGTAGTCATTTTTTAATAAACACCTTTCTTAATTCTTGCCAGTTTTGTTATTTGAAATCTAAGTTTATCCGTTACTGGGTTCAGTTTGGAATCTTCAGTCCTTTTTCCCGAGCTGTGTTAATAGCGTCTTCGTAGCCTGCATCCACGTGTCTGGCTACTCCGATTCCCGGGTCAACAGTCAAGACGCGATCTAACCTCTTCGCCCTGGATTTTGTACCGTTTGCCACAATGACCATGCCAGCGTGCAGTGAATTGCCTATCCCGGTGCCGCCTCCGTGATGGAAAGAAACCCATGAAGCACCGTTAACTGCATTTAACGCAAAATTGATTAGAGGCCAATCGGCAATTGCATCGGAGCCGTCTTTCATGTTTTCTGTCTCTCTATCAGGTGAAGCGACCGAACCGCAGTCAAGATGGTCACGACCAATCACTATCGGAGCTTCTACTTCGCCATCCGCCACCAAGGAATTCAGCGCAACTCCAAAGCGAGCCCTGTCACCATAACCCAACCAACATACTCTCGTCGGTAATCCAATAAGTGGCACTTTTTCACCGGCAAGTCGAATCCACCGGGCCAACGATTCGTCTTCTGGAAACATGTTGAGTACAAGCCTATCAATTCTCTCAATATCTCTTTTACTTCCTGATAAGGCAGCCCATCTGAAGGGACCTTTACCTTCGCAGAATAAGGGTCTTATGTACGCGGGCACAAATCCTGTATATTTGTATTGCCCGTCAGAGTTCCGTATCGCTACTCCGCCAAGTTCTGCTTGAGCACGGAGGTTATTCCCGTAATCGAACACCACGGCCCCTCGTCGTTGAAATTCTAACATTGCTTCGACATGCTTTGAAATTGCATCTAATGAGCATCTCTTGTATTCCACCGGGTTATTGTGCCGGAGATAATCTAACTCAGTAAGATCGCCTACAGGAACGTAACTTAATAAATCATGAGCCGACGTTTGATCAGTTACGATATCAGGAGTTATGTTCCGTCTTATTAATTCGGGGTGAATCACAGCGGCATTGCCCACCAAACCAATAGATAGAGGTTGTTTTTTATGTACTGCATCTTTTATCAGTTTCAGTGCTTCATCCAAGGAATCTGTAATTCGGTCACAGTATCCCTCATCAACTTTCCTTTGTATGCGATCTCTTCTAACCTCAACGTCCAAAACAACTGCCTCGTTAAGAGTTGCTGCTAGCGGTTGGGCTCCGGACATTCCACCCATTCCAGCTGTCAGAATGAACTTACCCTTAAGCGAGCTGGTGCCGAAATGTTTCTTGCCGCAAGCAGACAAGGTCTCATATGTACCTTGCAGTATACCTTGAGTCCCTATATAAATCCATGAACCGGCGGTCATTTGCCCATACATGGTTAGTCCCATCCGGTCGTATCGATCGAAATTTGCCTGTGTTGCCCACTTGGGAACAATATTTGAGTTAGCGATGATGACTCTTGGAGCTTCGGGATAAGTCTTTGCAACATACACAGCCTTTCCCGATTGGACACACAGTGTTTCGTCCTTCTCCAGAGACTGAAGGGCGCGGATGATCTTATGGTATTCTTTCCAGTTTCTCGCGGCACGCCCGGTTCCCCCGTAAACGATGAGTTGTTCCCAATCCACGGCCACTCGCCAATCCAAATTGTTCATGAGCATCCGCATCGCTGCTTCTGTATCCCATGTTTTACACTGTAACCCAGTCCCAATTGGGGCTTGGATAGGGCTCGCTGGTTTTAAATCCATATACATAGGTCTTGTTATCAAGGTAGTATCCCTCCAATGTGTCAATACACGTATTAAGAATATGAAGCTAAATTTGATGATCTATTGGGATCTGATCTTTCGGTCTGCTCTTATTATGGCATTGCTAGCCGGTCCTCGTATACCCTACCTAATTGCTCGGTGTAAAATAACCCACAATGAGAACAGTGGATTTTCCTTTTCGCACAGGATGGTTAAGAATCATCATAGACTTGCTGTATTTTATTCCATCTGATCTTGTAGCGTCCTCTGAATTATTACGAAAAGATACTCCGCTTATTGTACCACAGAGTCATTCTAATTCCACTGTTTAAACTTAAATTAGTTGATGAAAAGTAAAAAACCTCGACCAAAAATTCTGACCTTCCCCTCACTCCTAGACCGACATGACCGCGACAGCCATGCCGACAGCTGGGGATAACAAAATAAATTAACCGACAGTCAAGTCGACAGCCTCACTTTACAATAGGGCCTTTTGTCAAATGACTTTGTAGCAGCGATTTCCTAATTCTGAATTGATTTGTAATAACTATTATATTAGAAACAAATTAGAAAAAATGCGTTATTATTGGTACACGGTATTTTAAAGCTGACCGGGAAAATAGCTTTGGGACAACAACGCCAAATTAACACCAACAACAGTTTGGTAAATGCGTGTTTTCACATTCAAATCCGCGCCACTGAGTTTTTCGCTATCAGACTAATTGCGTTTCGGTAGATTATCTAGCCCTTCCTGAACGAAAGTAATGCTTCTCTGTTACCGTACTTCCCAAAATAAACAATATCCTGAAGGTCGCGACGTGTGCGACCAGGAGATTCGGCAGGATAGCCAATCGATAGGATACAGATAAGTTTTTTCATGGTGGGAATACCAAGAATCTTTTTTATACCACCGCTAATGTTTGGGTTTATCCAACAAGCGCCCAATCCGAGATCATGAGCTGCCAACCATATGGCATAAGTCGCGAGTGTCCCATCCTGAATCGCACAAGCAGTTCTCAAGGGGTCAACAACCACTGCGATACCCAACGGGGCATCAGCCAGATAGCGTCCAAAAATAAAAGACCGGGAGATCTTTTTTCTTATTTCTGCATCGGTAAAGACTATGAATTCCCACGGTTGAGAATTGCCAGCAGATGGTGCCCAACGTCCCGCCTCCAACAGTTTCTCAATCATATCTGGAGGTATCGGTTCATTCTTATACTGTCTTATAGACCTTCTTGTCCTGATTGCCTCAAGTACCTCCATCGTTACCTCCATACCATGTTTTTTCGCTGCCTTCGACCTAAACTAGTATCGATTTTGTAAGTGTTTTCACACTTAGACCTGCTTGGTCTGACCCTGCTCATCTTTGGGATTGACAACGATGATATACTCAGCGAATCCGATTGTCAAAACTTAAGTAACTTCGGCGAACCTTTTTACTTGGAGCACTTGTCAACATACTATATTAAAAGTCTAGATAGTCCTATCGAGAGGGGAAAATTGATTCGATAACAGATCCTTTATATTTGGCATATATTAATACTATTTTTGTGTTCACACATGGCTAAACCGATTTGGAGTTAGTACGTAGCAAATGATCTATGATTCCGTACTTAATAAAAATCCTCTCATTTTCGAAGAGACTTATTCTTTTTTCACTGATTTTTGGAACAAACTGGATGGCCACCAGTTCCAGCGCCCGGCAATTTTGGCAAGAGCCGGTACCAAAAGTGCCCGGACAAGGAATGTATCTATGAGTATCCCGATGCTAATCGCTGCACCGATCTGGAATGCAATTTCAAGAGGAGATGTCATTAGTGTAGCGAAGGTGCCGGCTAGAATGATGCCACAAGCTGTGATGACACCCCCAGTGTTAGTGATGGCATGGCTAACGGCGTCTTTTATCGGTCTATTCTGCGCTTCTTCACGGATACGCGAAACAAGGAAGATATTGTAATCTGCGCCCAACGCCACCAGGATAACAAATATTAACAAGGATATTATATAACTCATGCTGTTCTGCTTCATTATATCCAGGAACAGCCAGGTAGAGATACCCAGGGTCGTACCGTAGTTAAGCATTACAGTAGCCACCATGTAGAGAGGAGCAAGTATGCTCCGAAGTAGGATAGCGATTACTATGAAAATGCCAGCAATGGCAAGCCCTACCACCTTACCAAAATCGGCATCGTTGGTAAGCATAATATCAGCACGCACAGCGCTTTGACCTCCTACATAATAGGAACTTCCTGCCAGAGTCGATGATGCAATGTCCTTTTCAACTGCATTTTTGACGCGAGCGACCGCTTTTAACGTCTCTGCCGCGTTTGGATCTCCACTGAACACAACATTTATTCTGGCAATCGTTTTGTCACTGGAAAAATAGGAAGCATATAAATAAGCGGAAAAAGGTGTGTTGCTTTCTAATTTGAACTCACTGACCAACTCATTCAGATTATCGGACGCCTTATAAACATTCTGTTGCAATTGGATTAGTAACGCCGGCATATTTTCAGATTTGGTGGTAGCGACTTGTCCGGCGACAGTTGAAATCTGGGTTAGATTAGCCGTAATTTGTTGGAAATTGGTACTTTGAACAATCCCGGGATACTGTAATGCCAAGCTTTGCAGTGATTGCCCGACCGTCTGAAATGAAGCAAGCTGGTCTAACCCACTGCCTTTACCCAGTGCATCCCCGATACTACGGAACTGTAGAGCTAAACCTGAAAGTTGAGTTGCGGGAGTAGAATAATAATATACTCGTGAAACACCAGAAACTGCCTCTAATGATTGCGCTATTTCGCCAATTGCCTGCAGTGAAGCCGTGTTGGTGAGATCCCCGTCTTTCGATGCAATTAGAACATATGAAGGCGATAAATCCCCCAGCGCAAAATGTGTTGCCATGATCTTGTAACCCTTTACTGATTCTGAACTCTGCGGTAATTGGTTAATTATGTCGGCTGATCTGGTGAGATGGGGCAAAGCTAAATAGGGTAATAGGAGAATGACTAAAATGGGCACAATGACCATTGCCGAGTGCTTACTTACCCAATCCCCGACTTTATTCCAACCAAAACGGCCTTCCTTCTTAGCGCCTGAGATTTTGACAGGCCAGAAAAGATATTTACCAAAAAGCGACATTAATGCCGGGACTAAAGTTAAACCTGCAAGCAGAGTAATCGCAACACCAATCGCCATCGCATAACCGGTTGTCTGGTTCATGCCAAATTTTGAAATACCCAGAGAAAGGAAAGCGACAATTACAGTAAGAGCGCTAGCAGCTATAACCGGAGCGATGTGTTTTAAGGCATAACTCTGTGCTTCATGCCGTTCTTTTTGTCTTAGCTCCTCTCGGAAACGAGATACGATAAAAAGACAATAATCGGTACCTACCCCAAAGATGATGACCACCAGATAAACTTCTGCTAGTGTGGAGAATTTAGCTCCAGCTTGCCCTAAGAAACCAACTATCCCTACCGACACAGCAAAACTGCAGCCTATTGCAACCAGAGGCAGAATCATAGCAATGGGAGACTGGTAAATGATGAGCAGTAAAACAGCTACCAGGAGAATAGTGACAACAGTGGTCCGGCCAACTGTTTGCTGAATTGATGAGAACATATCCTGGAATAAGCCTGTTTCCCCAGTGAAATAGATATTACTGTTTGGGTAGTTCTGCTGTATATAACTTCGTATCTGATCGGTCGCCGTCTTGGCAGCATCGGACAGTGAACCGACTTTGAGGTCTATACTCATCATCATGGTCGTTTGGTCTGTGCTTATGAATGTTGAACGTAAAGCCGCGTTTTCGTAGATGGAGGTAACCCGCTTGATTTCTTGAGGTGCTGAACTTGAAACCAGCCAATCGTGAATAGATTGCGCGTCCTGCATATCACTGGCGGTAAGACCATTTACATTGTATATGATGATGATTCCACTGCCGCCTGCAGCCTCTGTGGTCGAGGTAAATTTATCGGTGAGCAACCTGCTGGCAGTTGCCGATTGTGTGTCTTGCGGCAGGAACTGGCTTTCATCTGTAACACCAACATCGGATAGTTTTGGAGAAAATAGAAATAATATCACCGCCGCCACCAACCAGATGATGGTAATGGCTATTCGGAATTTGGTCGTGAAACGAGATAGTGCTGAAAACATTATTTGTTAAGATCTCCTTTTTAATAATAAATTAGGCAGAATTGGGGCTTGATTTCACATTGATTTCCTTGAAATCGAGCCGTTTTTTGTTATAATTTGCTATCTGACCCGTGCGTACGTGTTAGTTGCCCGGCTTTTAGAAGTATTTTCAAAGCCTGATTTACTACTTCCAATTCATCAATCGAAAGTTCGGTTAACATTTGACGGGTGCGCTCTCGGGCTGACTCCCACAGCTGGTTTAGCATCGATTGCCCGAGTTCTGAAAGGCGGCAATATACCGCGCGACGATCGTCTGGATCGTCTTCTCTCACCAGGATACCGCGATTAACCAGCCTGTCAACGGTGGCGCTAACCGTAGGCAAACTGACACCAAGCGCCAAGGCTAATGTACCCATCCTCACGGGTCCATTAAGGTAAATGACAAACACCACCTTCAACTGCGCCATAGTAATGTCCAACAAGAGGGTCTCTTTGGGCGTCAGGGGGAGCAGTTCGCGGGTAACTTTATCCGCAAATTGCAGTGTCCGGTCTACCATTTCACTGCGTGTAGTGTCTTCAGAATGCTCTTTTTTTACCAAAGGTTTTCTCCTTATTATCGTTATCTTATGATTAGATAATATTTAATAATTAGTCTTTAACTAAGTATTAAATATTATAATTCATGGTTTTGGTATTGTCAATAAGACTTAAGACAATACGCGATGTATTACGGGAGAAGTTTATTGAACCGAGTTTCAGATATAGATTGACACTAGATTACGTTTGTAAATTACGCTCAAAAAACGACCATCAACTGGTGCTATAATATCCACAATTATGAAACGGCCCTACTTTAAGAAAGTAATACTATCTTCCGTCTATTTTGGGTGGTGGAGTGTTCTGGCTGGAAGCGTTGTTTCACTGTGGGGTGGTACATTCTATGGCAGTGGTTTTTCTGCGGTCCTAAAACCGCTTGCTTCGGACCTTAACATCGGCCGTGGTACAGCCTCGGTAGCTTCAGGTATTGGTAGAATCATTAACGGACCACAGTCCGTTCTTACCGGGCGACTTAGTGATAGGTTTGGCGCTAAATGGATAATTGTTACCGGGGTGTTGTTGATGGGGTTGGGTTTAATTTCCATGAGATATGTCTTCTCACTTTGGGCGTTCTTCATTTCATGGGGAGTATTTTTTGGCATCGGTGCAAATTGCGCATTAGCCCTGCCACTGGATAAACTCATTACCGATTGGTTCGTCCGAAAAAGGGGACGAGCGATGAGTATTAAAAATACTTCTGGCGGACTAGGTGGAGTCATAATATTACCGCTTATCGCCTGGTTAACTTCGACCCAAGGATGGCGGGAAACCTGTTTTATCGGTGGTTTGGTAATGTTGGGGGTTTGCCTGCCTTTGGTAATCTTTCTCATTAAACCATACCGACCCGAACACTACGGATGGCTACCTGATGATGAAGTACAAACTGACACAAATATAACCGCTGGGCAATTAACTACCGATAGTGAAAATATTGATTTCACACTACGGCAAGCCATCAAGACACGTGCCTTTTGGTTATTGATTGTAGCGGTCGCCGGGCTTGATTTGATTGGCCCGACACTTTCCGCTCATGCCATCCCGATTTTAACCGATACCGGAATTGACCCAATCAGAGCGGCGCTAATTGTTTCTTTTGCCGCGTTGTTTGCTATAGTAGGGACCGTCACTAGTGGGTTTCTGGCTGACCGTGTTAGTAAGAACCGTCTGCGCTTTCTATTAATGGCTGCTATGCTATTGGTATGCACAGGCACGGGGATATTTATACTTAATCAATCGGCAGTTGCCATTTACGCCTGGATGATTCTTTACGGCTTGGGGACAGGGACATTCGGTAATCTGATAGCTTTTACCCGAGGACATTATTTCGGCAGGAAGAATTTCGGTATAATTCACGGAACATCGATGATCCTAACCCCGCCTTTTGCTCCTTTTGCCCCTATTTTTGCTGGCTGGGTTTATGATAAATACCAGACCTACCTACCAGCGTTGGCTTTATTTACGGGGGTAATTACCGTATTTGCAGTAGCACTGGTTTTTGCCCGTCCGCCACACCTCGGTAAATTCTTACGAACTACTGTAAAATAGTATTTGACAGTTTCAGGGGGATAGGGGCCTACTTAAACTCCCCGTGCAATACAGGATCTCTAATACTAATTGTCCTCATTACGAACGAGCAGAGGAATATAAAGCAGACTAACGGGGTAAGGGTTTACAAAACGGTGTTTTGTAAACCCTTATGAGTGATGCAACACATAGAAATGTGTAAGGTAACAATAATGGCGAGTAACCACTTAGGACTGGCATCACTCATCGGTCTGGTATTTCTAATGCTGAACTTTTTACTGATACCCTCTTTCGTCGATGGGAAAGTGAGACGGAAAAATCAATCTGTTGTTATTTAAGGATTGTTACGACCAGAATCAAAACCGTCCAGCTTTCGAATGTAAAAAAGCGGTTGTTGATCTCTGTAAAGGAGATAAATGTACACGAACTGTGTGAACGGAAGAACATTATCTCAATCGTAACGACAGCAACGGTATCGCAAAGATGTAAGCAAAATTCCTTTTCTTTTAAGGTCAAAAATTCGAAGAGTTTTACAACTATTTTAATACGTGTCAATTGTAAGAGGCCGGTATATTCTGTTGGTTAAACACCAGCCGGAAGGTTTGTATTCTTAACTGCCAATATTGAACATTACAAGTAACTGTTCAATAAATAAAAATGGCAATTATAATTCAATTTGTATGAAAAGTAGGAACCACTACATTCAAAGCCAATGGTTTCACCCAGAATGAAGCCGGGCATTCTCCGAGAATATCTCCATCGGCTTCTACAAGAAGGTGCTCATCAGATTCAATCTTAATAAATTCTGCCGTTTTCTCTCTTATCTCCGGATATTTAATATGATTTCCCTTATATAGAGTTGGTACTATTCTCAACATCTTGAATTTAGATATATTACCCACAATAATCGCATTCAGCAGACCATCATCAAAACTGGCATGAGGGGCTATAAGCATTTTATTTGCACAATATCGTCCATTGGATACCATGAGAGTACAGATGGGAATAGACTCAACCTCACCGCCAACACGTAGTTTGACATTTTTGTTTCGGTGATTGGCTAGAGACATGTATCCTACAACTGTACGAAGCGCAATATTTACACCCTTGCCAAAGCGCGTTGGCATAGAATCCCAAGCGTGTACGATTTCAGTCGAAAAGCCTGTACTAGCTTCATTCAAAAAGAAACGCTCTACCAATTTACCTCGATTCCAGCACTGTACAACTCCAACATCAATCAAAGCCCTTCTTTGACCAAATAGGAAGGAGTAAACATCAATGTCCTTACAATTGCTAGCAACATCTAAGGAAAAGGAAAGGGCGTGTGCTGTTCCAGCACTTACAATACCAAGAACTACGTTAAGTGAATTGTTTGAACGGAGTATTCCGTTGGCTACCTCGTTCACAGTACCATCGCCACCAACAGCTACGAGGTAGTTATAACCACTACTGATAGCTCGACTAGCAATCTCTATCGCTTGCCCAGTGCCCTCAGTGAATTCGTAGTCAAATGGTAGACCTGCTTTTTGTAATTCCTTAAGGATATGAGGCCAATCTCCACGGACGGAGCAACTTCCCGCCTTTGGATTAACAATGACCTTTGTATATAATTCTGGCATATTCTTATCCTTGTATTCCCTAACGCGTATTTTAATGCTAATTGAGATTAACGAAACTTCGATCCAATATCATTGTGGGACCTTTATCAATGCCATTAGTCAAACAAATTTGCTGGTCTTAAAAAACAACTTATTATAGCAGCATTTCACTGGGTCAGCTGTGGGCAGTTTATCTTCACGAAAAACCAGTCCTTATTTTCGTATCTAGATATAATGTAAACTTCGTTAGTAAAAAGTGTGCATAAATGTTAAACTAGGCTAGATTTTACGGCGGCTATGATTACTACTTTGCCCATAACCTAATCGTTTAGCTTTGTCAGTCCAGCCACTTTCAGTCTTGAAAGGTATTCCTTTGTTGCCAATCCCATAAGCCCATTCACACCGAAATGTTTTACATACTTGTGGTTTGGTATCTTGGATTGTGCAGATATATTTATGATGACCCATTTTCTTAATAAAAGGGCAATAGCCAGACACTTGGCTACCCTTTATTGCTATTTCTAGGTCGCCATAACCTTGTCGCGGTGGTACTGACGCATATTGCAGGATATCCGATCGTCCTTGACGTATCCATCGCCTGTAGTCTCCAGGCTTTGTAATCAAAATAACTGGTGCTTTACAACATCTACCACACATGGAACATCTCGGTCTCTTCCTAGGTCTGTTGATCATCTCCACTGAATTATAACAATTCTAGAATACAATTGGGCGTTTCGTTCAGTGTTCTCAATTTAGTATTGTCCTTGACCATTACCATTGATATGAGTCATTATTCATAAGACCATCACTGGGGGATTTCAGGTTATTTTACCTCTAAGTTCTCATGATATTGTGTGGAAAGAGATATGGGAGGATAGCCCAAATTATGAGGCTTATTTTTCTGGAAGGCAGCCCAGCCTCAGGTAAAAGTACTCTAGGGGAAAAACTAGTAGAAGGTTATAAAGCCATGGGGAGAAAGGCTGTGCTTCTAGACCATGATATTTACATTGATGGGTTATTCCCTGGCTGGTTCCAGATGAGTCAACAACAAAAAGAATCAGAAATAATAAAAGCGAGAAACAAACACTTAGATGATATTAACAAACACCTTCTTGAGGGGTTCGTTTTTGTTGCCATTGGCGGGATTTGGTTAACAAACGACGACGTGACGAAATATACGAATAATCTGAAGGTGAAAACCCAAGTATTTCTTTTTCACCTAGACGCACCTTTAGAAGTTCAAAAACGAAGGGAGGTGCAAAGGGGACATAATCCCATGATTGATTTGGATCAATGGCAAAAAGAACGTGACCAAATATCATCATGGCCGGGATATATTTACCCAAACGTTAATACACCTGAAATAGATGCTATCAATTTAATGAAGTTGATTAATGACGAGAGAGGTGTTGTTTGTTAATCTGGCTCATAGGTCTATAGAAAACATAAATTTGTAGTGTTTTTCTAAATTTTATCGGACTATAAAGTAACAATAGTCCATTTTGTTAAGAGAGTAACCAAAGTTTGTAGTGTTTGCTTTTAAAAAGCTTGGCAATAAACACTAGACAACTCATCGGAGGTGAAAATAATATTTGGTAGATAATGCAAAATTATAGTTAATGATGTAAACTAATGGCCGATTACAAGAAAAGCCTAAACGGTAACCATAAGGTCGCCATAAGGGTACTTTAATAGCCACATAAGAACCATTTAAGAAGGGGTTAAGAGCCACTTTGTTACCATTAAGCATTACTTTTTGAGCCTGTATATGCTATCAAATGTCAAGGGAAGGCAAAACAATGAGTTATTACCGGGCAGATAAGCAGGCTTTTTACCCCCAAAGGGTGCAACATACAACATCGGCATACAAAAGAATATTGTTGTCCTGGTTTTTTCAGTGAACAAGACCTTAACAGCATCACAGTAATTGCCCAGATAGGACGAATACCCCAGAAAACTGTGGCGCATCATTTATGGAAGAGGGATTTGAGTTAAATGACAGAAAAACTTATAGACCCATCGCACAAATTGGCTTAATGTGCAATCGCTTGTTAATCTCATGTAGTCATCCCGATGATTGTTCCGCCCTGCTTAGGATTGCCGTTTGTGGTTCAGGTTTCATCGACAATAGACAATTCGCTAAAAAATTAAATATAAATGGTACAAAGGTATTGATAGAGTAGAGGCGAAGGTAATATAATTATTTCCGTCTCCATTGCATTAAAGATTTTACCAACCTTTGTCTCCTGAAGCTAACACAACTTTGGCAAATACTTAAAATGAGGTACTGCCGCTGGGGGCAAATCATAATATACTTGGAGGTGTGCTCTGCAAATTGTAGTTGATAGCGGCCTTGACATGTATCTGTCTCCTGAAGAAGTGTCTGAGCTTAATATCAATATCGTTCCTCTGACTGTTACCCTTCACGGTAAGTCATACGGCCAGGGCTTAGATATTGGTGCGAAAGACTTCTATTCACTTCTGAGTGAAACCAGGGAATTTCCTGTTACCTCGCAACCATCCCCGGGCATCTTTGTCGAAACCTACCGCAGGCTTGCTGCATCCGACCCGGATATCTTGTCCGTACATATTTCCTCTGGTCTGAGCGGAACACTAAATGTCGCCCAGCTAGCAGCAACAATGGTTTCCGAAGCTAAAATTAACCTACATGACACTAAGACACTCTCTGCCGCTGCCGGCTGGCAGGCTATTGCTGCAGCACGAGCACTTAAGGCAAACTGGGCTAAGGACCAAGTGATAGCCCTCATGAAAAAAATAAGCAATGCCGCTGAAAGCATATTTACCCTAAACGAGCTCCGCTACTTGGCACACGGCGGGCGTGTGAGTCACATCAAGAATTTGCTGGGCTCGGTACTTAACATCAAGCCTATAATTGGTGTGGAGAAAGTCAAAGGAACCTACGTACAGCTCAGTCAGGCTTGGACATTTGAGCACGCTATCGGAGAACTGGTGAACCATATGTCCCATCAGTACAGCCCTGATATATCCCTCCGAGTGCAAGTAGTACATGGACAGAACTTAGAGGGGGCTCAGATGCTACGCGATCTAGTGAATAAACGTTACAAATGCACATGGCTTCCCACTTGCTCCGTCTGCCCAGTACTAGGGGCGCATACCGGACCGAGTGTGGTAGGGATAGCCTACGCCCCTGAGTCCATTTTTGAAGGGATACCATAAGGCTGTAGTATTATATTTAGTACGTAATGATCCCGATGTTTGTTCAGCCATGAGTGGGCACTACTCTTTTTCGGAAGGAGAGAAACTTTTCAAACTAAATTTAATTCTTAACAGATATTTCAACTATACTCTGCCGGGCTATGGCATGTTCAGTTCCACCCTTGTTCACAAATACATGCATCAAGCCCAGAATCTCGTACCGCCCGTTCTTTAACCCCCGAGTGTCCAACTGAACCGGAAAGTTCTCTGATTTGTCCTCTGATTCACCGATTTTTAGCCAGGTACTGGTACCCTTTTTGCGATAATACCAGGGATTTGTAATCTTGATGATTGGTCCCAATAGCCCAAGCTCCTTCAATTCAGTTTTAAGAAGCTCTTCATCATACATTTCCCTCAACCTGACAGTCCCGGATAATTTTTTTAAGGTTTCGGAAGGAACAATGAAATGTGGACCCCATTCGTAAGCCATTTTTCCCCTCCTTGGCTTCAAGTCATCGGCACTGAAATTGTTAATTATCTAGCACTTTCAGCGCCCCATCCTCATCAGCATCCATTACATGAGTTGCCGAATCAACGAGAATCAGCTATCTGAACATCTTTTCAATCAAACACATTTGTTAGCGATTTTATTATATATATAAATTGTTACAGCAATATTAAATAAGGGTTACAAAACAATAATTATTTATTAGAACTAGGTTGTACTTTTGGGCTAAAAGGAATACACATATTGTGTTCATGATATCCTGATTTTCCCACATTAATAACAATTACTTCAAAGAAAATGCAAACGGTATCAAGTAATCGTACGCATGGCTGGACAATGATCCCGATGATGATTAAGTGAAATAGACAAGCCCAACCCAATACCTCGGTAATCCGCTTTTCGGATAGAGACGACTTTCGGTAATAAGATTAATCTCTTATTCTTATTCAAAGAAACGTCTTGTGTTCAACACCTTAATGGTATTTGACAGGAAAACCCGATGATGTTATTGTTAGCACCATTCTGAATTTGAATGAGCGAATAATTTTATACCAGGAACGTGGATGGCGACAGTAGTTAAGGCTAAAGAGAAAAAATTATTAGGGGTTGTACCTAACGTCTTCTTCCTGGGGCTGGTGAGCATGCTGACGGACATCAGCAGCGAGATGATCTTTACACTCGTACCCCTTTTTCTCTCGAACGTACTCGGTGCCTCGACTACGATAATAGGCTTTGTCGGTGGTTTCACCGATGCTGTTGACGCTGTTGTCAGGATTCCCAGTGGCTGGATTAGCGATAAAATAGGTAAACGTAAACTATTGGCCGTTCTAGGTTATGGTTTTTCGACTCTCTGCAAGCCTTTTATGTTACTCGCTGCTAGCTGGGGTGGTGTATTGGCTGTCAGATTTGGTGACCGAATAGGCAAAGGCATACGCAGCTCACCACGCGACGCACTTATTGCCGATTCCGCACCCGCCTCAGAGAGAGGTAGGAGTTTCGGGCTACACCGGGCTATGGATACCGCCGGCGCCTTTCTCGGGCTCGCCCTAGCCGCTGTCATTATTTACGCCATTGAAGGTACTACCTCGATATCTCTTAATCTCAAAACATTCAACCGGTTGGTGATTTACGGGACTATTCCGGCTCTAATAGCTGTTTTGATTTTACTGGTGCTAGTAAAGGAGAAGAGGAAACAGGAGCATGTCAAAGCAGTAGGCGCTGCGGTTCAAGTTCAAACTCAAAAACCATCGGTCAAATTCGACAAGCGTTTTTACATATTCCTGGTTATTATGGCAATATTCACCTTGGGCAACTCAAGCGATTTTTTCCTCATACTACGGGCACAGAAACTCGACGTGCCACTGCTACAGGTAACACTGATGCTCCTCCTTTTTAACGCAACCTACGTTGCAGTTTCTTATCCTATGGGCGTTCTCTCCGATAAAATTGGTAGGAGGAACATTATCATCGTCGGATGGCTGGTCTACGGATTAACATATCTTGGCTTTGCTCTGGCAACAAAGGAATGGCAAGCATGGATATTGTTTGCCATTTATGGAATTTACTACGGTATGGTCGAAGGGAATGCAAAGGCATTCATAGCGGATCTTGTACCGGCTGAAAAGAGAGGGATGGCTTATGGACTATTCCAGGGTATCGTTGGAGTCATGATATTACCCGCTAGCGTAATCGCCGGTTGGTTGTGGTCGGCTATAAGTCCCTCTTCGACTTTCTACTTCGGTGGGGCACTTGCTTTACTTGCAATGCTTGGGATGCTAGTGCTTATTAGGGAAAACAGAACTGTTGATGGTCGAACAGGGTAAATAGGAATTGTGCCTTTATCTAATCGTGCAAAGAACGTATCACCTTAGTGTGTATTTGGTGTCCCCGTGAGATGGCAGGTATGCATTGTACCTGGAGTAACTACACATATGCATTGGCACGTGAGAAGCTTTGAATTAGAGTAATTGTATCAATAGTAATTATTTAGTCGAAAAGGCAAACGGTACCAAATATTTGTATCCCTATATTTTTGGTTAAAAAATACTTGATTTATTAATCTTTATCCACTATACAAAACATAATTTCGGTAGTATAATTGCCATCGAAAGTCGGGTGGCGAACACAATAAGATCTTAATTGTTTCTTGCTGTGTTGGAGTAAAAAGCAATGAAGATAAAAGTATTGGTCATCTTGCTTGCCCTAATGTCAGTCATAGCTCTAGCATTAGTTGGTTGCGGTAAGTCTACTACTAAAACTACAACTACGTCTATGAGTACCTCAACAACTGTACCTGCTGGAGCTCATGTGGCTGGGGCAGATTGCGCGAAATGCCATACGGCGGAACACCAGAGGTGGGCTAAAACTTTGCACGCTGCCGACCCTGCGGCAGTCCTCACAAACGTTGATCACAATACGAGTGAACTCCTGACAGACGAATGTATTACCTGCCATGCCCCTTTCCAAGTTGCAAAGTACCACGTCAGCGATTTTGTCCAGCCTATTAACCAAACAGGACCATGGAGTTTGGTTGCCAAAAACACACAGGCGTGGCAAGCCATCAAATGTGAAGTATGTCATGATCCCACTCTTAATACCCTCAATAAACTTGCATTCTATGATGGGACGAAACAAGCCTATGTCGCCGTAGCGGATAGCACTGCATTGTGCGAGAAATGCCACGTACCCGGAACTGATGATAGTCGAGATCTTGCAGGATCGGTGCATCAGGGCATGCAATGTGCCACCTGCCATTTCCAGAAAGGAAGCCAGATGAGCCTTGATCCTCACCAAGCTTGTGCACAATGTCATCCAGCAGTTAACCCCAATCATCCGGACGTAACAAAACTAGATACCACTTACCTTTCTAAGGATAGTAAGAATGACATTCATTTTCTAAAGTGTGCCACCTGTCACCCAACTGGGACACCATCTACAAAGTAAATGTCGATTTTAATTATATAGATGATAACTTTTACTTTGTCGAAAAGGCGAAAGGCATCAAATAATCGTACGCATGGCTGGGCAAACATCCCGATGTTCGTTTGAAGGTAACGAAATAGCGTTTTGTGTAATTCTAAATGGTAGATTCACTTTAATCTAAAACCATATCCGCCCAAACCGAACAGCGACGGATTATTCCAAAATTAGACAGATATATTAAAACCCCTATATAATTCGTTCTATGAATCCATTGATATTCTTATTGGCCTTCATTACATTTACATCTACTATGATAGGTGGATTGGTGGCAGTAAGATTCAAACAGGTGTTGCAGTACTTTTTTGCGTTTTCCTCAGGGGCTTTAATTGCAATTACTTTCTTCGATGTACTACCAGAGAGCTTGGACATAGCCAAATCAATCGATCTTTCAATACAAACTCTAATGATAGCACTGGTAGCCACTTTCATATTTTTCAGTCTTGTGGAGAGATTCTTTTTAACTCATCACCATCACGAAGGTGAAGAACACGGCCACATAATGGGACCAATAGGAGCGATTGGTCTGGTAGCCCACAGTTTTCTCGACGGTGCTGCGATTGGGATAGCTTTTCAAGTTAGTTCATCCATGGGTATCCTCGTCGCTTTAGCAGTAATATCCCACGACTTCACCGATGGAATCAATACCGTAGTAATTATGTTAAAGAATGAACAAAGTGTTAGAAATGCCAGAATATTTTTACTAATTGACGCCGTAGCTCCTGTATTTGGAATCTTGGTCGCATCGTTCTTTTTGATAAATCAATCAGTCCTGGCTGTGGTATTATCTGCATTTGCCGGTCAGTTTCTTTATATAGGAGCTGCAAATCTATTACCGGAAACATATCGTCATAGCCCCTGGAAGATGGCATTATCCATGATATTTGGAGTTCTGTTAATATTCGTGTTGACTACCATTATATAAAGTCTAAAACCGGTGAAAAAAGTACTGCCAACTTTCATAAGGGGTAAGTAGTTGTTCCTTAGAGAGGTAGAGAGTGAATATATTTCATACCATATTTGCCGCTAGACTAATTCTTGTTCTCGGTTTTGTGAACTTAATCACAGGGTTTTTATTACTCTTCACTTGCCGGATAATACCTTCATTCAAGCTCACAAGAAATCTAATGCACTATCCCTTCTATAAGAATATTTATCGTTATCATGTATACCTATGGTGGATTTTCTGGATTTTAGTAACCGTTCACGTCATTTTTGCGCTTAACTATCTGGGTTGGCCATTTAGGTAATTAAACACCTTTTGGATCTAAATGAGAGCGATTGGTCAAAACCTCAGGGTTTTATAAGCAATGACCAAAACGCCCAATTGTGTGATAAGCGGAAACCACTTGCTGACTATAGAATACAGGCGGTCTCACGACAGTCGCTTCTTCAGTCTCGTTTTCGTGCAGCCATTATTATGTGACTGCCAGTGTTGACCAGCCCGGGGTTTGTATTAACTTTGCGCTCCAATTCAACCACTGTTGACCAGGTAGGCTCCTCCGTTAACTCTTCCGGTGTCTTCAAATATTCGGATAGCGTTACGCAGCAACCTGCAACCTGCAAGATTTCACAGCGTCGGAACAGTTCTTCAAGCTCTTTTGCGGTATACAGATGCATGGCGGCGTGTGCAAGCCCAGTATGGGAAGGAAATCTCGGCAAATCCCCTGTCTCTAATATCTCCCAGAACGATGCCATGCCCGGTATATCAAGGTCGCGTTTATCTGGATCTTTAAGGTATGGCAGATCGGGAGCTCTCACGACCCCCAACACGGTCGCGAGGACGCTCATGACGCTCACTATTATCGTCCCGCCAGATTTGGTCACCCGCATGAGTTCATTGGCAGCCTGCTGGCGCCGCTCGCAAACGTAGGACAGTGCTCCACCCAGGCAAATAACCGCATCGAAATGATTGGATGGGAAGCTGGAAAGGTCGGTAATATCTGCCTCAACGAACTGCTCTACACGGCCGATAGCACCCGACTCGGTTACCTTTAGCTTAGCCAGCGCAAGTTGTTGCGGGGAAATGTCCAAAACGGTTACGATAGCTCCAATTTGAGCAAGGAGAATGCTAAAGCGGCCAGGTCCACTCCCCGCATCTAGCACTCTATCGCCTGATTTTACATAGCGACGGACGAAGTCTTCATGGATGATTGCCTCAAGCCGGTAGTAAGCCGAACGCTCCAGGCGCGTCCATTCCCTTTCACCATAAACATCGTAAAAGTGACTTGTATATTTCGGATTATACATTTGCGAAGATTCTACCATATTTAAGTTGATGAGTCACAAAACGTCATATTGTGTAATTAAAAAAATTGTTATCAATTAGAATTGATGTTATTGGCATTGATTGTTTGATTGAGCTATTAACCAAAATCTTCAACAATGTTGTTGCAAAATCCAGACAACCCCTGGTAGATGAAAACAATATTCGGTAGATAAGTGTATTTGATAGATAATGCAAAATAATGGTTTTTGATGTACGCTATTAGCCAGATAAAACCAAATGGTAACCATATGGGGACCTTAATAACCAAATAATAACCACTTTAAAACTGGTTTAAAAGCCAACTAACGATGGTTAAATACCACATAAAGAGTACTTTTTGAGCCTAGTTAGGCTAAATAACAACGAACAAATTCTGAAACCAGTTCCACTTGCCAGGAAAATCAAGGGTTTATTTGTTCCTGCTCAGGGTAAATTCACATATACTGTACCCGGTACAATATTACTGTCCGGTTTGCTTCTACCATGCTGACCGTAATCTTGTCACGGCCGTCACTGGCGTATTAAACATTACCCGAAAAAGCGGTACATCAGTTAATCGATTGGGGTTTTAAGCATTATGAGAATACACCTTAAATAAAAGGCAGGATCCTCAAAGCGAAATAGAACTCGCAGAAGATATTTGAAAGAAACTAGCATGCAAAATAGCATGACAACACGGTTGGCACGCTAATAAAATCTTATATCCACATATGACGGGGAATTATTTCTTAAGTATTTTCTAGCAAGTATTTCACTCGCTGCACCAATTGGCTTTTTGTTGATTTTAGCTTTATTCCTATGTATTCGTCCCGATGACTGTTCGATTCACAATGAATGAACAATAATTTGTAACGCCTCATTAAGATTTAAAGCATAATGTTTCAATCCAAACCTGTTAGGAGTATGAACAAGGATTGCCGATATACCAAAATTTTCAGCACCTTTGACATCGGCGATATAATTGTCTCCTATCATCCAAACACTCGTAGGGTCATCAATGGTCGATAAGGCTATACGATAAATTTCAGGATTAGGTTTTTCGTACCCTACAGATGCGGAGGTAATGCAACAATCTAGATAATCACTTAAACCCAAGGATTTTATTATATCTGGAAGCTCTGGGAAATTGTTGGATAGTACCCCTTGTTTCCACCCTTTGTCTTTTACCAGTTGTAATACCGGTATAGTGTCTTCGTAAACCTTGTAACGGCTAGGTTCTATGATATATTTACGCACTTTTTTTGCTAATCTTTGAGAACGTGCAGAGTCAATACCGACGGCCCGATACGCATAGGAAAACACCGTTTCCAAATTCTCCCACCATTTGTCAGATGTGTCTAGATGAAGATGAGGTTTCTCTGGTTGATGCCAGGGAAACCCATTTTGAAGATACGGTCTGAATTGTTCAGATACAATATGTTGGCTCGGTTTATCCTCGTTAAGAGCATCAGCCAGAGCCGATCTGTATAGCCCAGGTGCAATGGCTAGAGTATCATCGAAATCCCAGAAAATCGTCGGGTGGCTTTTATTCATTTTCATTAACCAATTCGTTCTTGCGGCAATCAAAAGTATTATTACAGGAATGACCTTTCCTATAGGGGTGAACCAGATTAAATCGCGGTAATCGCGTCTACCGCCGAAACATCTTCTGGGGAAAGTTTCCACACAGCAGCAGTGACGTTAGCGGTGACTTGCTCGGGCTTACGCGCTCCCGCTATCACGCTAGCAATCCATGGTTTTGCCAGCAGCCAGGCAATTGCCAGTTCACCAACAGAATGGCCGCGCTGAGTGGCAAAAGCCTCCAGTTTAGACAACTTTTCCCAGTTGGCTTCTGTGAAAATTCGCCGGAGAGCGGGGTTCGGTCCTGATAGACGTACGCCCACAGGCGGTTCTTTGCCCTGTTGGTACTTGCCAGTAAGAAAACCGCTGGCAAGGGGACTGTAAGGAATAACTCCGATGTTGTATGCCTGGCAGCAAGGTACTAATTCCCTCTCGATTTGCCGTGAAAGAAGGTTGTACTGTGGTTGCACAGTCACGAAAGCGGCTAGATTCTTGACTCTGGAAGTCCAGAGGGCTTCGCAAAGTTGCCATGCGGCGAAATTTGAGCACCCGATGTATCGTGCTTTACCACTTTTTACCAAATCATCCAGCGTGGAGAGCGTTTCTTCGATAGGGGTTGTTGGGTCGAATAAGTGTATCTGGTAGAGGTCAATGTAATCTGTCTGCAACCGTTTCAGACTCGCTTCTGCGGCTCTGATGATGTAATACCGGGAACCGCCTCTTTCATTAGGGCCCTCACCCATGGGATTTCCGAATTTGGTTGCGATGATTGTCTGCTGACGTTTACCCTTTAGTGTCCTACCAATGAATTCCTCAGAATGCCCACGGTCATACACATCAGCGGTGTCGATGAAGTTGATGCCTGCGTCAATTGCATGGTTGATGACGAGTGCGGAAGTCGATTCATCTGCCCACCAACCAAAATTGTTCCCGCCTAGACCGATTTCGGAAACCTTTAACCCTGAATTGCCAAGCCTACGATAATTCATGATAGTCCTCCTTAGATCAGCATGCTTCCATTGTAAAACCTCTAGGTGGACAAGGGCAAGTGTTGGGAGTAAATGCTTTCCGGACAAATATCCAAAACGTCAGAATGTTCAATGGGAAAATATATGCCCAACCATAACAACATCTCTGCGCGGTAGTCAACACTTGCATGGGAAATAAAAATCGTAAAGGATATGACTTTATGCCTTTTAGAGATCCTAAATGTACTACTTAACTACCATATAAGGTACTCATTCAGAATCAATTATCTAAACATATCAAACTCCATTTTAGCCCATGACCCGTACACCCTTGGTTAAAAGCGTTTGTTTAGCCAAACGACCAAATAAGTAGTTTAACTAGAAACAAATATCCGTTAAAGAACATAGGCAATGTATCTTTTAGAGAACGAATATCCAAATCGGTCGGCTTATTGTACTGTGATTAAGGACACGAATTTAAGAACGCGAAAAGAATACAGTTGTACAATCTGGCTAATTTTGCAACGTCTTTTAATCCAACTGATCATCCCAATATTTGGCTTTCCACTTCCAGTTCCCAAAATCAATCGATAAGTCCGCTAAAGTTCATTAGACAAATAGATACCGAAGTATTATATTCATAACAGCACAAGACATAGATTCAGACAACGAAAGGAGGAAATATTATGAATGAAGATAACAAGAACTCATTAACGCACGGGGTTCACACTGCCGGTGGTGGTACCACGAATCAAGAATGGTGGCCGCACCAGTTGAAGCTTGATATCCTGCACCATCATTCCTCCAAGTCCGATCCGATGGGGGAGGGTTTCAACTACGCTAAAGAGTTCAAGAGTCTCGACTTGGCGGCCTTGAAGAAGGACCTCCGTGAACTCATGACCAAGTCCCAGGAATGGTGGCCGGCGGACTTTGGCCACTACGGACCTTTGTTCATCCGTATGGCGTGGCATAGCGCCGGCACTTACCGCACGGGCGACGGCCGTGGCGGCGCGGGCAACGGCAGCCAGCGCTTTGCTCCCCTCAATAGCTGGCCTGACAATGTGAACCTGGACAAAGCGCGCCGGTTGCTCTGGCCTATCAAGCAGAAGTATGGTCGAAAGATTTCCTGGGCCGACCTGATGATCCTTACTGGCAACGTCGCCCTGGAATCGATGGGTTTCAAGACCCTTGGTTTCGGCGGCGGGCGTGAGGACATCTGGGAACCAGAAAAGGACATTTACTGGGGAGCCGAGAGCGAGTGGAAGGGTGACAAGCGCTACTCCGGTGACCGAGAACTCGAAAAACCTCTTGCTGCCGTGCAGATGGGCCTGATTTACGTCAACCCGGAAGGCCCGAACGGCAACCCGGACCCGATCGCGGCTGCCAAGGATATCCGTGAGGTCTTCGCTCGTATGGCGATGAACGACGAGGAGACCGTAGCCCTCATCGCAGGCGGCCACGCGTTCGGCAAGGCCCACGGCGCCGGTGATCCGTCACTGGTGGGCCCTGAGCCTGAAGCAGCCCCCATCGAGGAACAGGGTCTCGGCTGGAAGAGCAAATTTGGCACGGGCAAAGGCGATGACACAATTGGAGGTGGCCCGGAAGTCATCTGGACAAACACGCCAATAAAATGGAGCAACAACTTCTTCAGGATTCTGTTTAGCTTTGAATGGGAATTGACTAAGAGCCCTGCTGGTGCATACCAGTGGCAGCCGAAAGGTGGCGCAGGCGCCGGTACCGTGCCGGATCCCCATGACCCGTCCAAGCATCGCGCGCCTGGCATGCTGACTACTGACCTCGCCCTGCGGTTTGATCCGGTTTACGAGAAGATTTCAAGGCGTTTCTATGAGAACCCAGATCAGTTAGCTGTCGCGTTCGCCCGGGCGTGGTTCAAGCTGACCCACCGTGATATGGGCCCGCGCACACGCTACCTCGGTCCTGAGGTTCCGGCAGAAGAACTCATCTGGCAAGACCCCATTCCTGCCGTTAATCACAAACTGATTACTGCACGGAACATTGTCTCCCTCAAGGGCAAGATCCTGGATTCTGGCCTGTCAGTTTCGGATCTGGTTTCGACCGCCTGGGCATCGGCATCCACCTTCCGTGGCTCCGACAAGCGCGGTGGTGCCAACGGTGCCCGTATTCGCCTAGCACCGCAGAAGGATTGGGAAGTCAATCAGCCTGCACAACTGGCGAAGGTGCTCAAAACCTTGGAGGACATCCAGAGCACGTTCAACAGCGCGCAGTCCGACGGCAAGAAGGTATCACTGGCTGACCTGATCGTTCTGGCCGGTTGCGCGGGCGTTGAGCAGGCGGTGAAAAATGCTGGTCACAAGGTGACAGTTCCCTTCACGCAGGGACGCATGGACGCCTCGCAGGAGCAAACCGATACGGCCTCCTTCGCAGTGCTTGAGCCGGTCGCGGATGGGTTCCGTAACTACCTGAAGACCAAGTTCGCTGTATCAGCCGAGGAGTTGCTTGTCGACCGGGCGCAATTGCTGACCCTGACGGCGCCTGAGATGACGGTTCTTATTGGCGGTCTGCGAGTCCTGAATACTAATTTCGGACAGTCCCAGCACGGTGTCTTCACCAAACGTTCAGGGACACTCACCAATGACTTCTTTGTGAATTTGCTCGACATGAGAACGACCTGGAAAGCAACCTCGGAAGACAAAGACTTGTTCGAGGGTCGTGATCGCGCAACAGGCGAACTCAAGTGGACCGGCAAACGTGTCGACCTCATCTTCGGTTCGAACTCCCAACTCAGGGCTTTGGCGGAAGTCTATGGATGTGAGGACTCCATTGAGAAGTTCGTACATGAGTTTGTAGCAGTATGGAACAAGGTAATGAACCTGGACCGATTCGACCTTGCCAAATAGATGCATAAATGCCTTCGAGGGCTTCTAAAACGTATTCTGAAATACAAGGTAGGTGATCAAGAAGCGATAACCTTCACGATCTGACGGATGTTTTAAAAGCTCAACAGAGGCCATTGGTAAAAATATGAGGGCGGCGTTTCAGATTGTATTGAAAACACCGCCCTGTTTTTTTGGCCCTTACAGTCTGGTGGCATGGAATAGGAGCCCAAAACACGTAACAAGGGGCTCAAAGGTAACAAGGGACAACAACGATAAGCGATTATTTGTAATATCCATAGTCTCTACATAAGCGTCGCTGGCCATCGGATCATTTAAAGTAAGCGTACGATTTGAAAACGATGATAGCCATAACGAACGACAGTACCAGTTGATAAGCTACTGTAAACAGTGGCCAGCGCCAGGTCTTGGTTTCATGACGGATTGCCACTAATGTTGCAATGCAAGGAATAAAAAGAACCTGGACTACCAAAAAAGCTAATGCCGAGGCGGGGGTTAGCAAAGCCTTTAATTGTATTGTTAGGCTAGTTCCTTGTCCGCCTATAAGAGTCCCCAGAGTGGCAATAGTGTTCTCCTTAGCTATAAAGCTCGATAAAAGAGCTACCATAACCTGCCAATTGAATCCCATCAGTCTTCCTACTGGCTCTAAAAGTCTCCCAATATGAGCCAAGAGGCTGGTATTAATATCTCCATGAGGAACAGTTGCTAATACCCAGATAACTAAAGAAACAACCAGGATGATTGTCCCGGCGCGCTTGATAAATGCCATCGTATTTTGCCATGTTACCAATCCGATGATTCGCGGGTTGGGCAAATGATACAACGGTAATTCCATGAGCAATGCACTGTCTTCACCCCCAACGACAAAACGGTTCATAATCAACCCGGTGATGATGAGCATAATCAAACTAAATATGACAATCCCAATCGAAACAAATATCGCCGCCCTGCCGAAGAAGGCGGTTGCAATCAGAGTAATGACAGCCATCCGGCCAGTACAAGGAACCAGTGGTGCTACGATAATTGTCATAAGGCGAGAGCGCGGTGAATCAATAATGCGTGTTCCCAGGATCGCCGGGACATTGCAGCCGAATCCTAAAGCCAGCGGCAAGACCGATTTACCATGCAGACCAAGCAAATGCATGAATCTATCCGTGACAAAGGCAGCTCGTGCCATGTAGCCTACATCTTCCATAAATGCCCAAGCTGCAAAAAAGAATACCAGTATCGGGACGAAAGTGAGAACGGTGCCAACACCGCTCAATATACCGTTCGCTAATAGACTTCTAACCCAGGTTGGCACACCAGGGAGACTTGTATTTACCAAGGTGCGGCCTTTCTGTATTAAATGTACGTCAAGGAACTTCTGTATCGGAATGCCGATGCTGTAAACAAGCCCAAATATGAGACCTAATACCATCAAGAGAATGAATAAACCCAATATCGGGTGAGTTGCGGCCCTGTCTATTTTCTCCGTCAGGGAAACCCTGCCCAACGGAGGTTTCTCCTGGGTTACCGCCATCATTTTCTCTACCCACGTATAGCGAAGGATAGCTATAGTCACCGCAGCAGCTTCATTCTCTCTAAGATAAGCATCTAGTTCCGTTGATTGGCCAGTTGAGACTCGTTCCATTATCATTTTGTTAATCTGGGCATCGCCTTCGAGCAACTTCATTGCCGTCCAGTGTTTCGGGTAGGGTGCGGAAATGGAGTCATCCATCAGTTGTTCCACATGGTCTATAGTTTTCTTTATTTCGCTCCCGTACTCAATATGTTTTAACTCACGTGAGCCTGGGGGTTGGCTAAATTCCCGTTCAATGGTGGTTAACAGTTCATCGAGTCCCTGGTTTTTGCTGGCCGCTATCGGAATTGCTGGTATATTTAGTTCTTCAGCCAAAGCTTTGGCGTTGATCTTCATACCCTGCTGTTGGGCAACATCCATCATATTCAGAGCAATTACCAAGCGAGGTGATAACTCAATCAGCTCTGCAACCAGATATAAATTACGCTCCAAACTGGCCGCGTTTAACACAGCCACCACCACATCCGGATTTTCTTTAATTAGAAAGTCTCTGGCAATTTGCTCTTCCGCAGAGTTGGCCGTCAAACTGTAGGTCCCCGGCAAATCAACGATGTTCATTGTCAAGTTACCGCGACGCAATACTCCGGTTTTTTGCTCAACAGTTTTTCCCGGCCAGTTTCCGACGTGCTGCGACAACCCAGTTAAGAGATTGAAGACTGTGCTCTTACCCACGTTGGGAGCACCAGCGAGCGCAACAGTAATCGTTTTTTCTTTCGTTTGTTCACTCATTCGTTTTCTTGTCTGGTCACGGAAATATGATCAGCAAGGTCTCTCCCCAGCGCTATTTGAGTATCATGCACCTTAACTAGAACCGGGCCATTGTTGAAGTTCTCCAGCATCTTTACCACACTACCAGGTGTAAAACCCAGAGACAAACAACGTCCCAACAGACTCCGTTCGCCCGTATATTCTTTTAGGATTCCCGAATGCCCGGCAACAAGTTTGCTTAAAGGCGTTGTTTCTTTTACTACGTCTGGTTGATGGATTGCGACTGGCTCCGCTAAAAGAACCGCCGCTAGCTTCGCACTGAGGCGGATCCTTTTCTTACCGGCTTCCAGTTCAAGTGAACCATCTTCATTCTTTTTTAGGATTATTACTACAACTTGGGGCTTTAACCCTTTTTCTTCAATACCTCTGAGTAATTCGGAATCACCCTCGTCGATGGCTAGAATATTCACCCGTTGCAGTGGCTGGAAACTTGCAAGCGGTAATGTTTTTTCTTCCTTAATATTGCCTTTTTGGTCAGGAATGGAATGACCATGAGGACAGGTATCGGTATCTCCGAGAATGACAGCTAATCTCTCTTCAACTTCAGGCACATCGAGGTGCTCAAGCTTACAGGCTACCTCGTGTACCTTATCCCATTTCATACCAAGAACATCGGTCAGAAATCTCTCCCATAACCGATGCCGGCGTATTACTCCAAGTGCTCTTTCCACACCGATATCGGTTAGCTTCGCACCTTTACTCGACTGATAATCAATTAACCCTTTATTTTCAAGATTCTTCAGCATATCGGTGACCGCGGGTTGCGATACTCCCAAATCTCTCGCTAAAAATGAGGTAGAAGCCGAATCTCCCTTGCTTTGTTCTTTGTATATCGCTTCCAAATATTCTTCGGTTCTTTCACTATCCATTAGATCCTCCAATATTATTAAGCCAACCTAATTAAGCTAACTTAATTATTGCATAACTTTAACTATTAAACAAGATACATTTTCAATTTAGAGGTTGAATCTTCAATCGTGACGAGTTAAGATTTGAGTCATAAGACAGAAAGAAAATATAATATGACAGGAGATTATATCAATGGAAAACCAACAACCTATGGTTAGTAATGCATTTCAAACATTTATGACAAATGCTCCCAAACATTCCCAGGCATGGATGGCAGCAGTTCAAGGACTCGACAGTGCCAGTGCTTTAGACAAGAAAACAGAGCATTTGGCATATTTAGCTGTTCTAGCAGCGATGCGACTGGAGAGTGGGGTTCCTTTTCATACTCAGTTAGCCAAACAAGCGGGTGCGTCACGCGAAGAAGTGATTAGTGCCATTCTGGTTGGATTACCAGCAGCCGGGAATGGCGTTACTCAATCCCTACCAATAGCGCTTGCAGCATATGATGGCGCAAAGAATTATTTATAACGTTGAAAGTTTACTGATTATTAATTAGACTTTGACAATAATACTAGTATACTAGAGAATACAGTCAACAGAATTTTTATACCACGATTGGGAGGTGGCTTTTGAAAGGACGAATCGGGTGTTTTCTGGCAATAGGAATAATAGTCCTCATAATAATAGTTATTGGCGTTATATTTTTAGGAAATTATAATTCACTCGTCACTAAATCTCAGGCTATTGATGGACAGTGGGCGCAGGTAGAAACCCAGTATCAACGCCGTTTAGACCTCATTCCCAATCTGGTCGCAACGGTAAAAGGATACATGACTCAGGAACAGACGGTGTTTGCCCAAATAGCCGATGCAAGAACAAAATATGCCGGAGCCCAAACAACCGACGCCAAAGCGGTTGCAGGTGGTGAAGTTGAATCTGCACTCGCGCGTTTACTTGTAATAATGGAGAATTATCCTGAACTAAAATCAATTACTGCCGTTACTCAACTTATGGATGAGCTGGCAGGTACAGAAAATCGTATTAGTGTCGAACGCAAACGTTACAACGATCTCGTTTTAGTTTACAATACCTCAATAAAAAAGTTTCCCAATAACCTGATGGCTTCAATATTCAACTTTAATACGAGGGAGTATTTCAAATCAGTCTCAGGAGCTGACCAGGCTCCTGTTGTGGATTTCTCTAAATGAAACCCTTTCAATTTGTTTTCAAACTGACTATCGTAATCCTGATTCTGTTTGTTTTAACCGGTAGTACAGTTTTAGCACAGGCTTATCCAAAACCAATTGGTTACATTAATGACTTCGCTGGTTTAATATCGGCTGATACCAGGAGTAGACTGGAAGACCGCCTCAGTCTTCTTGAAAAAGAAACCACGGCTGAAGTAACTTTTGTCAGTGTTGAAAATCTTGGAGGAAGTACGCTTGAAGAATATGCTTCCGGACTTTTTGCAGACTGGGGTATAGGTAAAAAGGGGAAAGATAACGGAGTGCTTTTTCTTGTCTCACTGGCTGAAGGCGATATGAGAATAGAGGTTGGTTACAGCCTTGAGAACATCATCACTGATGGGAGAGCTGGACGCATACTGGACGACGATGTAGTCCCGTATATAGATAAAGGTGATTTTGATACTGGTATTGAAAACGGAATTATCGCTATTGAAAATTATATAAGAAATGGGAGTCCGCCTACCCTCATCGAGGAGAATCCTATTCAAAAAGCCATTGGTAGATTTCATCTACCTATTCCCCTGCTTATAACACTAGGGATTATCAGTATTTATATCTTAGGTTTTATGGCTCGTACGAAAAGCATCTGGCTAGGTGGGGTATGGGGGTTTGTTTTAGGCATAATTCTCGGCTTCGGTTTTGGGGGTTGGGGATTTCTTATTGGGTTACCGATTGGCTTAGCAATCTTAGGTACGTTGTTAGATGCCGTTCTTTCCACTAATTATCGAGGTCGAAGCTCTAGTGGTTTGCCGACCAACTGGTTTTCAAGTTTTGGTGGATTTGGCGGATCAGGAGGAGGCTTCAGCGGTTTTGGGGGCGGAAGGTCCGGTGGTGGTGGTGCCAGCCGGAGATAAAATAAATAAAAGTCGAACTCCCTCTCCTTATAAAGTCGGACTCCCTTATTTTTTGATTCCACTAAACAACATCGGTATCATTGTCCGGCCATGAGTACGATTATTTGATATCGTTTGAGTTCTTTATTAAATGAAGGCTACCAACGCTACGAACATTGGGATGAATGTTACTCCATAATAAAATATAACTCTTACAATCCATCCTTCCTTGGAAATAAAACAAGAATCACTGTTCTGTTGTGGGTATAGCTATATGGTGGAAAAAGGGTATGCTTTATCAAGAGTACAATGCATAGCTTTAGATTAAAAAAAAGCACATGCCAGAAATGGATAGCACTTATTCGGGTGCAATAACAACCGTACTAACAATTTGAATGGAGATTAAAGTAATAGGCTTATCAATGTTATCGATCAATAACCCCATACACGTACTATTTATATCATGGGTGCCTTTACGGTCGTAATGGACGATTGATGACACCCTGCAGATAGGTATTAATATCTTGGGCGGCTTGCATCCAGTATTCATCGAGAGATTTACCTTCGGAAGCCACACCAGTTATCTTATTCTGGTATACCACCTGACCGTTGGCATCAGTAATTTGGTATGTAAAGACTGCAACGGCTGCCTGATTTGTATCTGGATGGAAAAGATCCCCGCTAATGTGTGTACTGCCGGTTACATAGTAACTGGGGGTGTCGCCCATCCATGGCGTATAGTCCATCAGATGTGTTTCGGGAGCTATTT